>Ga0182012_10001218_pt1 | contig 28326 bp, 20 predicted proteins | sample 612S2SmetaG_FD_120486 | JGI IMG/M metagenome (GOLD analysis project Ga0182012, IMG submission 120486) | Permafrost microbial communities from Stordalen Mire, Sweden - 612S2S metaG | ecosystem: Environmental > Terrestrial > Soil > Wetlands > Permafrost | place: Sweden: Stordalen | collected...
AGCGAGGACGCCCTCGCGCCACGCTGCGTCAAGGACGTGATCGAAGAGAAGCTGTTCGACAAGCGCCGCGATCTCTTTGCCGATCTCTCCGCCGTGTTCATGGATACGACCAGCCTTTCGTTCTATGGCGAAGGCGGCGAGACGCTCGGCGAGCATCGCTATTCCAAGGACTATCGACCCGATTTGAAGCAGATGATTCTGGCGCTGATCGTCGATGGCAACGGACGGCCAATCTGCACCGAGATGTGGCCGGGCAACACCGCCGACGTCACCACGCTGCTGCCGGTGATTGATCGGCTGCGCCAGCGCTTCTCCATCGGGCGGGTCTGCGTCGTCGCCGATCGCGGCATGATCTCGGCGGCGACGATCGAGGGGCTGGAGGCGCGCAAGCTCGAATATATTCTGGGCGCGCGCGAGCGCTCCGACGCCATCGTGCGCAAGATCGTGCTGGAGAATGACGCTCCCTTCGTCCCTCTGCTGCTGGAGCGCAAAGACGGGCGAGACGCAGCTCTTCGTCAAACAGCTCACAATCGAGGGCAAGCGCTACATCGTCTGCCGCAACGAGGCGGAGGCCGAAAAAGACCGCAAGGACCGCGAGGCGATCGTCGCCGCGCTCGACGCCCAATTGAAGAAGGGCGACAAGGCGCTGATCGGCAACTCCGCCTACCGACGTTATCTACGCAAGCGCGCCGGGACCAAGGACAAGACCAAAGGCAAGGACAAAGATGAAGGCGACCGGGTGTTTGAAATCGACGCCGGCAAACTGGCGGAAGAGGCGCGGTTCGACGGCATCTTCGTGCTGCGCACAAACGCCAATGTGACGCCATTGCAGGCCGTGGTTCGCTATCGCGATTTGCTTCAGGTCGAAAATCTGTTCCTGCGGACCAAGGCGATCATGCGCACGCGCCCGATTTTCCATTCGTCCGATTCGGCCATCCGTGGTCATGTGTTCTGTTCGTTCCTGGCCCTCGTCATGCAAAAATATCTCGACGATCTTTCCATTGAGGCGGGCGTCGCGCCGGAATGGAAGGTACTGTTGCGCGATCTCGATCGTTTGCAACAGATGCGCCTCCAGTATCGCGGCGCCGATTGGCTGGTGCGCACCGACGCGGCGCCTACAACCACTGCGTTGTTCCGCCAGGCCCATGTCGCGCTGCCGCCGCGAGCCCGACAAACCGCCCCGCCGAAGCCCACGGCCCCCAGAAAATCCACCCCAAAACGTCGAGGCCGCCCCCCGACGTAGTGCCACGGCGCTTCGAATTTCGCCGTAAACGGATGAAGATCAGAGGCTTGCCAAAAGTAGGTGTTTAAGTGGGGCTTGATGGGGAGCAAGCAGGCGCTTGCCACGCTCGACGATTTTCGTCGACAAAGAAACTTTTCAGTCGTCAATTTGAGTATTTTCCGAGTCTACCGCTCTGCACCGACGAACGCGCATGATGGAGCAGGCGCAATGGTCCGCAGCGCCGCGTTCAAATGCGATCAAGATCTAAAGCGTTCTTTGCATGTTCGGAAGAAATAACAGCAAGGAGCTTGGATGATGACATCGCTCGATAGCAGTGGATGCCGCAGCTGCGGATTGCCTCCTAACAGTCCACGCGATTGGCGGCAGGTGCGGTCATGACGGCGATTATCTGGAGCATTGAGATCACGGGCAGGCGCGGAGACCTGCGGACCAAGTTCCTTATGGTGTGGCGCCTTTGTCTCATCGGCATAGGGTCCGGCGCCGCGATGATCCCTCATGCCATGATTAAGGAAGCCAATCCGCATAAGGTCAAAGGCAGCGCGCCTGGTGCGATCAACTTCCTGGTGTTCAGCTTCAGTGCCTTGCTCGCCCCGGTCTTCGGCGTCGCCCTGATGCGGTTTTTCGGCGGCAAAACACTAAATCTCCTGACCTTCCACGAGGCCGACTTCACCTGGGTCGGCGCCATCGTTCTGTCTCTCATTCTGAACGTCTTTCCGCGAGAGACAGCGGCCGGCGCTCGGCATAGGCTTGGCTCGCTGGCCATCCGCGCGTTTTAGCCGAGGATCGAGATCGCACATGACAACGCTCCATTCGGATTTCACCCCGGTCATCGACCTGCTACGCGAAAAGGGTGCTGGACCCGTCCGCACGCACCGCCCCCTTTATGTCGACCTCCTCCCGCCTTGCAATAACGCCTGCCCGGCCGGCGAAAACGTGCAAGCCTGGCTCGACCTGGCGCAGGCTGGCAAACACCGCGAGGCCTGGGAGACGATCCTGCGCGACAACCCTTTTCCGGCCGTGCATGGGCGCGTCTGCTATCATCCCTGCGAGACCAGATGCAACCGGGCGGAGCTCGATAGCGCGGTCAGCATTCATGCCGTGGAGCGGTTCCTCGGCGACCTCGCGGGGGAGAAGGGCTGGACCTTGCCCATCACGGCGGCGCAAACCGGGAAGCGCATTCTGGTGATCGGGGCCGGACCAAGCGGGCTGTCGGCGGCCTACCATCTGGCCCACCGAGGTCATCGTGTTGAAATTCGCGAAGCGGGGCCGTTGCCTGGCGGCATGTTACATTTCGGCATCCCCGCCTATCGGCTCCCGCGCGACGATCTCATGACGGAAATCCGCCGCATCGAATCCATGGGTGTGAAGATCAGCCTCAATCACAAAGTCGAAGACGTCCTCGCCGAGCTGTCGGAAGATAAATTCGACGCTGTGTTCATCGCTATCGGCGCTCCAATTGGAAAGCGCATCGACATCCCGGTCCGCGATGCGGCGCATGTTTACACCGCCGTCCGGCTGTTGCACGATGCGGAAATCGGGGACGCCCCCAAACTCGGCCGCCGCGTCGTCGTTTACGGCGCCGGAAACACGGCTATGGATGCGGCGCGGACGGCAAGACGCCTCGGGGCGGAAGAAGCCTTGATCATTTTCTTCATGGACCGCCCGCATATGGAGGCGCGCGCGTTCGAGGCAAATGAGGCGCTGTCCGAGGGCATCAAGATCAAGTGGTTGAGCAGCATCAAAGAAATCGGCGAGAGCAATCTGACCGTCGAGCATATGGAAATGGACGCTAACGGAAATCCGAAGCCAACCGGCCAGTTCGAGACGCTGCCCGCCAACTCCGTCGTGTTGGCGCTCGGTCAGCAGGCCGATAGCGGCTTTCTGCGGAACCTTGCGGGCGTCGCTTTCGCAGCGCACGGTTCGGTGATCGTGGATGGGGCCATGATGACGGGGCGCCCGGGGGTCTTCGCCGGAGGCGATGTGACGCTCGGCGATCGAACCGTTACCGCAGCTGTCGGCCACGGCAAAAAAGCCGCGCGCCACATCGACGCATGGCTGCGCGGACAGACGCTGCAAACAGCAGTCAAGCATCCTGTGGTTGAGTTCGATCTGCTCAATCTCCCCATATACGCCGACGCGCCACGCTCGGTGCAGCGTGAGTCGCTCGCGGAGCAGCGAGTGGGCCATGGTTTCGAAGAGACTGCGGCCGGATTGAGCGAGGTTGAAGCCCACTATGAGGCGCGACGCTGTCTCTCGTGCGGCAACTGCTTCGAGTGTGACCAGTGTTATGCCGCCTGCCCGGAGCAGGCGATCATCAAGTTGGGACCGGGCCTGCGCTACCGTTATGACTTCGATCGCTGCACCGGCTGCGCCGTCTGCTATGAGCAGTGTCCCTGCCATGCGATCGAGATGATCCCCGAACCCGGCCGCGCTGCGTCGGAGCAAGCGGTATGAACAACACCGTGACTCAGAAGACCGCGACCATGGATGGCAACACCGCCGTCGCCCACGTCGCCTATCGCGTGAATGAGGTCTGCGCGATCTACCCGATCACGCCATCCTCAACGATGGCGGAGCTCGCGGATGAATGGGCCTCGACGGGGCTCTGTAACATTTGGGGAAACATCCCCGTCGTGCAGGAGATGCAGAGCGAGGGTGGGGCCGCCGGCGCTGTGCATGGCGCTTTGCAATCGGGGGCGCTCACCACGACCTTCACTTCTTCGCAGGGCCTGCTGCTCATGATCCCGAACATGTACAAGATCGCGGGAGAGCTGACGGCAACGGTCTTCAACGTGGCGGCGCGCTCGATCGCCACACAGGCGCTATCGATTTTCGGCGACCATTCGGACGTAATGGGGATCCGCTCCACAGGCTTCGCCCTCATCGCTTCCAGCTCGGTGCAGGAGGCGCACGATCTGGCGCTGATCGCTCAGGCGGCGACACTCGAGAGCCGCGTTCCCTTCCTGCATTTTTTCGATGGTTTTCGCACCTCGCACGAACTCAATAAGCTCACGCTGTTGTCGGATGACGAAATCCGCCTGATGATCCGCGACGACCTCGTTCGGGCGCACCGAAGCCGGGCGCTGACGCCGGAGCGGCCCGTCATGAGAGGCGCGGCGCAAAATCCGGACACGTTTTTCCAGGCGCGCGAGACCGCCAACCCGTTTTACGCCCGTACGCCCGGAATCGTCGAAAAGGCGATGGCGACCTTCGCCAACATCACCGGGCGCAGTTACCGCCTGTTCGATTATGAAGGCCCAGACGACGCTGAACACGTGATCGTGCTGATCGGTTCGGCGGCGGAGACGGCGCGCGCCGCCGCCGCGGTCCTGCGTCGGTCCCAGCGGAGACAGCGAAAACTGGGTGTTCTGCAGGTGCGTCTCTATCGGCCGTTCTCCACCGATCACTTCCTGGCGGCCCTGCCCGACACAACGCGGGCGGTCGCCGTTCTGGAGCGCACAAAGGAGCCAGGCGCAACAGGGGAACCGCTCTATCTCGATGTAATCGCCACTCTGGCCCAAGCGGTCGCCGCTGGCCAGCGGGCGGTCATGCCGCGCGTGATCGGCGGCCGCTATGGACTGTCCTCGAAAGAATTTACGCCCGCGATGGTGAAGGCAGTCTTTGACGAATTAGGAGAGCCCGCGCCGCGCAACAGCTTCACCGTTGGCATCACGGACGATGTGTCCGGCACAAGCCTCGACGTCAATCCGGACTTTGTGATCGAGCCCGACGAGGTGGTGCGCGCTGTTTTCTATGGTCTCGGATCGGATGGAACGGTCGGCGCCAACAAGAGCAGCGTAAAGATCCTGGCGGAGGATCCGGACCGTTATGCCCAAGGATATTTCGTCTATGATTCGCACAAGTCCGGGGCTCAGACGGTGTCGCACCTTCGCTTCGGGCCTCACCCGATCCGTGCGCCCTATCTCATTGCCGCCGCGAGCTTCGTAGCCTGTCACCAGTTTGCCTTCCTTGACAAGGTCGACGTCCTGCGACTTGCAGCGCCCGGAGCCACCTTCCTCCTCAACTGCCCTTATCAAGCGGATGAGGCATGGGATCGCCTGCCGCGCTCGGTCCAGCAGGAGATCATCGACAAACGCCTGCGACTGTTTGTCATTGACGCGTCGCAGGTTGCGCGCGACACGGGGCTTGGCGGCCGGATCAACACGGTGTTGCAGACCTGCTTCTTCGCAATCTCGGGTGTGCTGCCACGCGAAGAAGCAGTGCAGCGCATCAAGGATATGATCGAGAAAACCTACGGCCGCAAAGGCGGCGATATCGTTGCCAAAAACTTCAAAGCCGTCGACCATACTCTTGCCCATCTGGGCGAGGTCCCCGTACCAAAAATGGCGACCAGCACGTTCGAGAGGCCGCCGATCGTGTCGCTGTCAGCGCCGGCTTTCGTCCAAAAGTTCACTGCCGCGATCATGGCCGGACGAGGCGATGCCTTGCCAGTCAGCGCCATGCCCGTTGATGGCACATTCCCATTAGGCACCGCAGCCTGGGAAAAGCGCAACATCGCGGATGAAGTTCCAGTCTGGGAATCAGATCTCTGCATTCAGTGCGGCCAATGCGCGCTCGCCTGTCCGCACTCGGTCATCCGCGCGCGATTCTATGATGGCGCAAGGCTCGCCGATCCGAAGCAACCCGCGCCCGTGACCTTCAAATCGGCGCCGGTCAATGCGCGTGGCTATCCAGACAGCCGCTTCTCCCTGCAATTCTACGTCGAGGATTGCACCGGGTGCGGGATCTGTGTCGAGATTTGCCCCGCCCACAGCCCTCGCAAGCCCGGGACCAAAGCCATCAACATGGCCGCCAAGGCGCCGGTGCTAGCCGCTGAACGCAATAATATCGCCTTCTTCGAATCTCTGCCGGAAAACAATCGCGCACTGGTGGATTTCGCCAATGTGCGCGGCATCCAGTTTCTCGAGCCCTTATTCGAGTTTTCTGGCGCTTGCGCCGGCTGCGGCGAGACGCCCTATCTGCGCCTATTGTCTCAGCTGTTCGGCGATCGGCTGCAGATCGCGAACGCGACCGGCTGTTCCTCGATCTATGGCGGCAATCTGCCTGTCACGCCCTGGACCGCGAACCGCGATGGACGCGGCCCTGCTTGGTCGAACTCGCTGTTTGAGGATAATGCCGAGTTCGGCCTTGGCTTCCGGCTCGCAGCGGAAATGCATGGCGCGGCGGCGGCCAGCCTGCTGCGCGAGCTGGCGCCGAAACTTGGCGCGGCGCTCGCCGAGGCGATCCTAGCGGCGCCGCAGATCCGTGAGTCCGAAATCCTCGCGCAGCGCAGTCGCGTCGCCGAACTGAAGCGGCGTTTGACCGACATGGGGGACGCGCCCCACGCGCTCGATCTGCTATCAGTGCTGGATCACCTCGTTCGCCGCAGCATCTGGCTCATCGGCGGCGACGGTTGGGCCTACGACATCGGTTATGGCGGTCTCGACCATGTGCTCGCCAGCGGGCGCGACGTCAATGTGCTTGTGCTCGACACCGAGGTCTATTCCAATACCGGCGGTCAGGCGTCCAAAGCCACCCCGTTCGCCGCAGTCGCTAAGTTCGCCGCCGCAGGCAAGCGCGTGGCGCGAAAGGACCTCGCCCTGCAGGCGATTGCCTACGGGAACGTTTATGTCGCCCAGGTTGCGATGGGCGCCAATCCGCAGCAAACGCTTCTGGCGTTTCGTGAGGCCGAGGCCTGGCCGGGGCCATCGCTGATCCTCGCTTACAGCCACTGCATCGCGCACGGTTTTGATCTACGCCACGGGATGCGCCAGCAGGATCTGGCGACCGCCTCCGGCTACTGGCCCCTGTTCCGATTCAATCCCGCGATGAGGAACGCTGGCGAAGCGCCATTCCGGTTAGACTCGCCACGCCCTACGATCCCACTGAAAGAGTATGCTTACAACGAGCTGCGGTATCGCAGCCTGGCCAGCATCCGCCCGCAAGAGGCCGCAGGGTTGCTTGCCCTCGCCCAGACTGCGGCAAACGAAAAATACGCACAATACGAGGCGCTCGCCAGCCGCGACGGCAGCCGGTTCCATCCCGACGCCGGCGCAATCGGCGGTCGGAAAAGTTAGGATACGCGCATGGATCTCCGCACACGCTATCTGGGCCTTTCGCTGCGCAACCCGATCATCGCATCGGCTTCGCCGCTGTCGGGAGATGTCGGCGTCATTCGACAAATGGAAGATTCAGGCGCTGGCGCTGTGGTCTTGCCATCCCTGTTCGAGGAGCAGATCCAGCAGGAGGAGCGATTGGCCTATGAACTTACAAGCATCAGCGCCGACAGCTCTCCGGAGGCAAGTTCCTATTTTCCGGCGGCCGTCGCGCACAACCCTGGGCCGCATGGCTACCTCGATCTCATCGCTCGGGCTCGCGCGGCGGTCGACATGCCGGTCATCGCAAGCCTGAATGGAACGACCGTTGCAGGCTGGGTCGATTACGCGAGGCTCATCGAACAGGCCGGAGCAACCGCGCTGGAGCTCAATATTTACCGCATCGCACCCGGGGCTTCTGTGACAGGCGCGGAGGCGGAAGCGAACTGCGTTGCGCTTCTCAAAGCCGTTCGCAGCCAAGTAAAATTTCCTATCGCAGTCAAATTGCATCCTCACTTCTCGGCGTTCGGGGATTTCGCCCAACGCCTCGACCATGCAGGCGCCGACGGGCTCGTTTTGTTCAATCGCCTCTATCAACCCGATATCGATCTCGTTCGGCTAAGTTGGAGCAACGATGTCTCGCTCAGCAACCCCGGCGAAATCCGACTCGGTCTCCTCTGGCTGTCTCTGCTTGCAGGCCGTCTGCCCCGCGTTTCGCTCGCCGCGGGCACGGGCGTCGAGACCTCAAGCGAGGTGATCAAATACCTGCTCGCGGGAGCCGATGCGGTGATGACCGCCTCGGCTTTGCTCCGGCATGGGCCGAAGCATCTACGATCACTGGTCTCTGGTCTTGAGACATGGTTGAGCGCGCGGGGCTTCGCTTCAGTGAGCGACATCAAAGGTTTGATGCGACTTACACACCCTGAAGCGGAGACTGAGGCGCATGAGCGCAGCAACTACATCGAGAGCTTGTTGACCTATCAGAGTCCTTACGTCCGCCAGTGACGTCAGTAATGGCGCACTGGCCGACGACCCGCGCAGAGGCTGGGTTCCGCAGAACGTCACCAGTGAGTCGATCATGATCCATCCTATATTACAAGGATCAAAGGCGAGAAGCGCCAGAGAGGGCAGGCCCTTCCCGTGGATGCCGGCATCTCAGCGATTAGGGGTAGGTAGTTTCCGAGTCTGCCTCGCAGGGCTGCCGAAGGGTAAAGATACCTTGGTCGCAGAGATGCACCCTGCAAAGCCTTCGCACTTTATGAACTTGGAGAAGGACAAATGGCGACTAAAGCAGATTTCAGCCCTGACGAATGGAAAAAACTGTTGGAGAGCCCTCTGCTCGCGGGTTTGGTGATCGGCGGTGTCGTTCCGGGTGGATTCTTATCGACGTTGAACCAAGGGATCGCCAATGCACCTGCGCTGGCCGAAGCCAAGATGAACCCGAGCGCTGACGAATTGATCAAGGCGGTGACCGAGGATCTCATGACTTCTGAAGGGTGCGCCAATGCCCATGAGGGCATCAAGGACCGGGCGCTGGCGCAACTGAAACAAGCCGCGGCAATCGTTGACGCCAAGGCGCCCGCCGACGCCGCCGCTTTCAAGGCATGGCTAGGTCATATTGCCCAGGTCGTGGCGGAAGCAGGAAGTGAAGGCGGCATCCTGGGCTTTGGCGGCGCGCAGGTGAGCGACAAGGAAAAGGTGACGCTGGCGGAGATCATTAAAGTTCTGGGGGTCTGATCGAAGGCGCACCGTATCGGCTCATATGAGATTCGCGTGGCTTTCGGTTCCGGTTGAAATACCAATTTGCAATCCGAAGACACCTCGGAAGGCAAGAGTAATTTCCCAACGTCCGTGAACTGAACTGTGATGGCTATAGTAGGAGATAGAAGGGTTTTAGCCATGGCGTCAGCCCTCGGAGTCGGAGATGTTTGTCGCTTTGAACGCGAGGTCAACAAAGGTCTACCGACCTCTTTGGCGGCCGTTTGAATATCCAAAATTACTGCCGATCCTGAGGACCATCCGCGGCTAGTTGTTTGGAATCCATCGATCTCATGAGCAGGCTTCCGGCGCCAGCAATCCGGGATGCGGGGATAAAGCGGAGGGATCACGCTCAATCGCAATTCGTGAGCATCCCGAGCGGATGCCGGGGGAAAGTCGAGCAACGAGCGACCGGTCTATCCTTGAGGAGTACAGGCTAATGGAAAAAACCATTTCAACGTTGGAGCATGAAAGTCGGGGCGTCGGAAATGGCTTGGCCGGCAGGCGAGCGGTGCTCGAGTCCGACGAGTTGCGCAAAATGGACGCCTATTGGCGGGCCGCCAACTACCTGGCCGTAGGACAGATTTATCTCTATGACAATCCGCTTTTGCGCGAACCTCTCAAGCTTGCCCATGTGAAGCCGCTTGTGGTCGGACACTGGGGCACGACGCCGGGCCAAAATTTCATTTATGTGCATTTGAATCGGGCCATCAAAAAATATGATTTGAACATGTTCTATATCGCCGGTCCTGGGCACGGCGGTGCGGCCCTTGTGGGCAATACATATCTCGAAGGCACTTATAGCGAAATTTATCCAAATATCACGCAGGATGAAGCTGGGATGAAAAAACTGTTCACGCAGTTTTCGTTTCCAGGCGGCATTTCCAGCCATGTTGCGCCCACAACGCCGGGATCCATTCATGAAGGCGGCGAATTGGGATACTCGCTCAGTCATGCCTTCGGAGCGGCGTTCGACAATCCCGACTTGATCGTCGCCTGCGTTATCGGCGACGGCGAGGCGGAAACGGGCCCTTTGGCCACAGCATGGCAGTCCAACAAGTTTCTCGACCCGATCACCGACGGCGCCGTTCTACCTATCCTTCATCTCAATGGTTACAAGATCAGCAACCCCACTGTCCTCGCCCGGATCGAGCACGAGGAGTTGGAACAGTTTTTCAAGGGCGCGGGATGGACGCCCCTTTTCGTGGAAGGCGACGATCCAGAGAAGATGCATGAACTTATGGCCGCGACGTTAGAAAACGCCATAGAGTCCATCCAGAAAATTCAAGAAAATGCGCGGAAGACGAACGACGCGAGTTGCCCGCGCTGGCCAATGATCGTCCTCGGGTCTCCCAAAGGCTGGACCGGGCCTAAGGTCGTCGATGGGCTACAGATCGAAGGCACCTTCCGGGCGCATCAGGTGCCTCTCCTCGTTGACTCCACGCATCCCGAACATGTGGCGCAACTCGAAAGCTGGATGAAAAGTTACAAGGCGGAGGAGTTGTTCGACGAAAATGGGCGCCTAATACCGGAGTTGGCCGATCTGGCGCCGATTGGCGACCGACGGATGGGCGCGAACCCACATGCTAATGGCGGAATTCTCTTGCGTGATTTGCGCATGCCGGATTTCCGGGATCACGCGGTGAGCGTGCCTTCGCCCGGCGGCGTCGAGGCTCAGGATACGCTCGTTCTGGGAAAGTTTCTGCGTGACGTGGCCAAGCTGAATCTGGATCAGCGAAATTTCCGCATCTTTGGTCCAGACGAGACCGTCTCCAATCTATTGGGAGCGGTTTTTGAAGTCACCAGCCGGCAGTGGGAAGCCAGAACTGAAAAGAATGATGAATTCCTTGCGCCCGACGGACGCGTGCTGGATTCCATGCTCAGTGAGCACCAGTGCGAAGGCTGGCTCGAAGGATATCTGCTGACCGGGCGGCACGGGCTATTCAACAGCTATGAGGCGTTCATTCGCATCGTTGACTCGATGTTCAGCCAGCACGCCAAATGGCTGAAGGTGACCTTGGACTTGCCGTGGCGCAGGAAGATAGCGTCGCTGAACTATTTGCTCGCCTCACACGTCTGGCAGCAGGATCATAACGGCTTCACGCATCAGGATCCCGGGTTTCTTGACCACGTAATCAACAAGAAGGCCGACATCGTGCGCGTCTACTTGCCGCCGGACGCCAACTGTTTGCTATCGGTCTTTGATCATTGCCTGCGGAGCCGGCATTACGTCAATGTGGTGGTAGCCGGCAAACACTCCCTCCCGCAATGGCTGACCATGGACGCCGCGGTTGCGCATTGCATGGAAGGCCTTGGCATCTGGCAATGGGCCGGCAACGACCAGAACGCCGAGCCCGACGTGGTCATGGCCAGTTGCGGCGACACGCCGACGCTGGAAATCCTTGCGGCGGTTTCAATCCTACGCCAACATCTGCCTGATCTGAAAATCAGGGTCGTCAACGTCGTCGATTTGATGAAATTGCAGCCTCACAGCGAGCATCCGCATGGATTGAGCGACACAGACTATGACTCGCTTTTCACCAAGGACAAGCCGGTCATTTTCGGCTTCCACGGCTATCCTTCACTGGTTCATGGACTGACCTATCGCCGGACCAATCGCAACCTCCATGTCCGGGGCTACAAGGAAGAGGGCACGATCACCACAGCCTTCGATATGCGTGTGCAGAACGACCTCGACAGATTTCATCTCGTGCAGGACGTTCTGGATCGCCTGCCGCAATTGGGCGAGAAGGGCGCCTATCTGAAGCAGATGATGCGGGACAAGCTATTCGAGCACAAAATTTACATCAACAAGCATGGCCAGGACTTGCCAGAGATACGGAACTGGAGATGGGGCGCCGCCAAATGAATGCGCAAGCTCTCATAGACGCCGCGATGGCGCTGGTCGCCGGCGACAAGGGCCTGCTCGCGATGGACGAGAGCAATCCAACCTGCAACAAACGATTCGCCAATGCGGGTATTCCGCAGACCGAGGAGGCTCGACGCGCCTATCGGGAATTAATTTTGACCACGACTGGTCTCGGTGATTGCATCAACGGCGCCATTCTTTATGACGAAACGATCCGCCAGTGTAAGAAAGACGGCGCGCCCTTTGTCCGGGTTCTCCTCGATGCGGGGATCATTCCAGGCATAAAAGTCGACATTGGCGCGAAGGCCATGGCGGGTCATCCCGGCGAGAAAATCACCGAAGGCCTGGACGGGTTGCGCAATCGCCTCCAGGAGTATTTTCAAATGGGCGCGCGCTTCGCCAAATGGCGGGCGGTGATCGCCATCGACGACGGCCTTCCCAGTTGGGGCTGCATTGAGGCAAACGCTCAGGCCTTGGCGCTCTATGCCGCTCTTTGCCAGGAGGTCGGACTCGTTCCCGTGGTCGAGCCCGAAGTGCTCATGGACGGCGATCAATCCCTGGAGCGGCACCGTGAGGCGACGGAGAAGGTTCTTCATAGGGTTTTTGCCCACCTTTACGCGCAACGGGTAATGCTGGAAGGGATGATCCTCAAACCCAATATGGTGCTTCCAGGGTTAGCCTGCGCCAGGCAGGAGACGGTGGATGAGGTAGCCGACGCCACCATTAACTCTCTTCTGCGCGTCGTTCCCGCCGCAGTTCCAGGGATCGCGTTCCTGTCGGGGGGGCAATCTGGCGAACTCGCCTCCGCGCGGCTGAACGCCATGAATCTCCGATTCAAAGCTGCGGGGTCAACACCACCCTGGGCGCTCGCTTTTTCGTTTGCTCGCGCCATCCAGCAACCAGCTTTGGAAATATGGGGCGGCAAGGAAGCCAATCGACAAGCGGCGCAACAGGCTCTGCTTCTTCGATTACGCTGCAACGTGGCTGCGCGCCGCGGCGAATACGGCGCAACAATGGAAACGACATCGGTCTGACAACGCTCCCGGAAAGGACATTCGCCGCGATTGGCGGAATTACGATGCTCCGTCGGTACGCCGGAGCGCGACCAGATTGTGTCCTGTGGATCGCGGTCGCCAACCCAAGGCGCAAGGCGGACGGACGTGGGTCCGGAATGCCCCTATCCCTGACTTGGATGAAACGGAGCGAAAAGAAATGACATTCCTTCAGAATACACTTTTACAGATTTACTTCATTCGACATGGCGAAACCAAGTGGTCGATCTCGGGCCAGCATACCGGCCGCACGGACATTCCGTTGACTGCGCATGGCGAGGAGATGGCGCGCCAACTTGGGCCCTCCTTGCGGCAAATCACGTTCGCGCGAATTTTGACCAGCGCGAGTCTGCGTGCGCGACAGACATGTGAATTAGCGGGGTTGGGGCCGGCATCCGAGGTTGAGCCGGATCTGGAGGAATGGGACTACGGCGATTACGAAGGACGGCTCTCTGTGGACATTCGGAAAAGCCGACCAGACTGGGAGGTTTGGCGGGACGGATGTCCGCGTGGCGAAACGCCCAAAGAAGTTTCGAATCGTGCGGATCGGCTTATCGAACATCTTATCGGTGTCAAAGGGAACATAGCGCTATTCTCGCATGGGCAGTTCGGGCGCGTCTTGGCTGCGCGATGGATCGGCTTGCCGGTCATTAACGGGCGGCATTTGGCAATCTATCCGGCGTCGCTCAGCATTCTCGGCCACGAAAACGACTACCCCGAACGCCGAGTCATATCACTTTGGAACGCTGCGTCGGTATCTCCGGCGCGGGGACGATAAAGTGACACTTAATCTTCGACTCACATTCTCCGGATGACACGCGATTTTACCCGGTCCGTCCAGCGCTTCAGGTTTGTCGAAAATGCCAAAGCGTTGCAAATTAATGCCCACCTGGGGGCGATCTGACGAATACCTATATCAGCAGTAGCATAGTCAACTGACGCATCGCCGAAGCTCAACCGCGCTGTTGCAACCCTTGCTCGATGGCGCTGTTGCGGCGCGACGATCAAGATGAGGGCGAGGGCTTCGGTTGACGTTATTGAGCCGATCTCCGGAGATCATTTGGAGTTGGGGTGCGGCGTTATGCCATCGCCAACCATGGCCCACGCCGGCATCTGACGACGCTACGGGCTTCCAGGGGTGACTGAGTACTTTCCGAGTCTATTTTGGGCGGATCGTTCCTGGGTATTATCGCTCTTGCACCGATGACGCCCATCGAGAATATTTAGCGTTATTAGGACATCCGAAATGAAGCGAGAACACAAGCAACAGCCGTCGATTTTTAGAACGGTAACTTCTGTCCTTGCTTATCCAATTTTCATCGACGGCAAGGACGACCAGTACCTGGCAGGCATTGGACTGACAGCGGTGAATCTCACGGGATTACGGGAAATCAGCAAGGTAAAGCTCAAGGGCAACCGCAAACTTTCCGGGATCAGGCCCACCGAGTCCGTCAACGGTGTGGGAAAACCGACCCGGATCGAACACAAAAAGAGCCATGGCCACTGGAAATATCATGCCTTCCGGGATTCTTTCAACGAAGTCGCGGCGCTCACTAGCGAAAGCTGCGCGTTGCTGGGTGAACCACGGCGCAAGCCAAAACATTTGCTAATTCTCGAACGCTCCAACAACGGAGCACTTACGGAGCCTTGTGTCGAATTTGAAGGTGAAATGGGCGGGACGAATGGGCTGTCCATCATGCCGCGGAGTTGTTTCTCCATCGGCCCGAGCGGAGTATGTAATATGCCGTGGCAAGTTGGTCTCCGAACGGTATCCGGCAACGCGCGTTGCACGTTGCCCCTCCCGCTAAGACCCGCACCAGACGATGGCGCCCCTAGAGAGGCGGCTCGGTCTGGCGCGCCGTCGACCTTCAGCGCGCAACTCATCGACCGAAGCAGATAACTCAAGGCAGGAGAGCGAAGATGAGCAGAAAAAACACGGCAGGCCGGGCTCAAGTCAACATGGATGTTCCCGGTGGTTCTGCGTAAACTTCCTGGAGTCCATGTCATGCTACCGCCAATTGAGGATCTCGAACATTACTGCATCTTTCTCGATTTCGACGGGACTCTGGTGGAGATCGAAGATCACCCAGACGACGTCCGAGTCGACGCCTCGACACTGCGATATATTGAAAGACTGCGCGGCAAGGTGGGGGGCGCTCTCGCTTTAATCTCGGGAAGAGATATCGACGTCGTTGATCGCCTGTTGCATCCTCTCGTACTGCCGGTCGCTGGCGTGCACGGTCTACAACGCCGCGATGCGGCAGGCCGGCTTCATACGCCAGTCATTGACCAACGCATTGTGGAAGCCATCGCGAGCAATATCGAATCGACCTTTAGCGAAGAGCCGGGCGTCATAATCGAAAAGAAGACGGGCGCGGTGGCGTTGCACTATCGGCTGCGGCCTGACTTTGAAACGCGGTGTGTTGAGCTTGCGCAAGGAATTGTGCGCGATCGACCTGAACTACATTTGATTAAAGGAAAAATGGTTTGCGAGATCAGGCTCGACGGAAATGATAAGGCCGCCGTGATCGAGGCGTTTCTCGCCGAACGTCCATTCAAGGGCCGAAAACCGATCTTCGCTGGTGACGACGCAACCGACGAAAGCGGATTCGGCGCCGTCAACGCCTGTGGGGGCATATCGATCAAAATCGGCGGAAATCCCACCCGCGCAATGTTTCGCGCGACAAGCGTTCTCGAACTTCGCAACTGGTTTGAGGGGCTCCTGAAGGCTGCGCGAACGTCGAGGGTCCAATGAGCGATCTCGAACTCGGCGTCATCGGAAATTGCGTTGTCGCGGCGCTCATCGATCGTGACGCATGCGTGGTGTGGTATTGTCTGCCGCGCTTCGATGGAGACCCCGTCTTTCACACCCTGTTAGGCGCGCCGGGAGATGCGCCGGACGCTGGCGTGTTCGCAATAGAATTGCAAGATCACGTTCAAAGCACCCAACGTTACGTCGCCAATACGGTGGTGCTCGAGACAGAGCTGCACGGAAAGCATGGTTCGATCCGGGTCACGGATTTCATTCCCCGTTTCCTTTGGCGAGACCGCATATTTCATCCGCAGACCCTGGTGCGCCGGCTAACACCGATTTCAGGCAGTCCACGCATCAGGATTCGCGTTCGCCCGCGTTTCGAGTTCGGCGCCACGGCTCCGGTGCTCACTTATGGATCGCACCATATCCGTTATGTTGGACCGAACACGACCTTGCGGCTGACGACAAATGCGCCGGTCGATTTCATTCGCGACGAGACGTTCTTCAATCTGCGGGGGCCGCTCGAGTGCATTCTCGGTCCGGATGAAACGCTGAGTGAAGGGATTACGCAGACTGCTGCGGCGTTCGAGGAGCGCACGCGCAGTTACTGGCGGCACTGGGTGCATCGTTTGGCAATTCCGTTCGAGTGGCAAGACGCTGTCATTCGGGCGGCCTTGACTCTCAAACTTTGCACCTACGAGCCGACCGGAGCAATTGTCGCGGCGCTCACGACAAGCATGCCGGAAGGCCCGGGCACGCAACGCAATTGGGACTATCGCTTTTGCTGGGTGCGCGACGCCTATTTCGTGGTTCGGGCGCTAAATCGTCTTGCAGCCGTGCGCAAGATGGAGAACTATTTTCGCTGGCTGATGAATATCGTCGCCTCGTTGAACGACAATGATATCCAGCCGGTCTATGGTGTCGGTCTCGAAGCGGACCTGCATGAAAGAATTGCTACGGCGTTGCCCGGCTATCGCGGCATGGGGCCGGTCCGCATTGGAAACCAGGCGCATCAGCATCTACAACACGACTCTTACGGGAACGTAATTCTGGGCGTCGCGGAAGCATTCCTTGATCAACGGCTATTGTCGCCGCCGAACCGTGCGGATTTCCTGCGGCTCGAGGATCTGGGCCGCAAGGCCTTGCAGCTCTATGACAAGCCCGACGCAGGCATGTGGGAGTTCCGGACGCGTGCGCGCATACATACGACGTCCAGCCTGATGTGTTGGGCGGCGGCGGACCGGTTGGCGCGGATCGCGGAATATATCGGCGAAACGGAGCGCGCCAGCGATTGGAGCGAGGGCGCGGAACGCATCAAGAAGGTAATCCTTGAGCGCGCATGGTCTCAGACGCGTGAAGCCTTTGTCGAATCCTTCGACGGCGAGCATCTCGACGCCGGCGTCCTGCTGATGACCGACGTCGGCTTTCTGGATGCATCCGATCCGCGCATGGTTTCTACCATGAAACAATTGGAGGCGGTTCTCGCGCGTGGTCCGCATATGATGCGTTATGAGGCGCCCGACGACTTTGGAGTTCCCGGAACGGCTTTCAATACATGCTCGTTTTGGCGCATCGAAGCTCTAGCGCGAATGGGTCGCGTGGACGAAGCCCGCGAACATTTCGAGGCGCTTTTGGCTCTCCGGAATCGATTGGGGCTTATGTCGGAGGATGTCGATCTTCAAACCGGAGAATTGTGGGGAAACTATCCGCAAACCTATTCGTTGGTTGGAATCATCAACTGCGCGGTGCGACTGTCGCGCACATGGGAGAAGGCGATATGAGGCGTCTGGTCATTGTATCCAACCGTGTCGCCGATCCTTCGCGCGGGGGAGCTTCCGGCGGGTTGGCCGTCTCCATTCTCGACGCCCTGCGCAGACGCGGCGGGATGTGGTTCGGTTGGAATGGCGAGATTGTCGCCGATGAGGCCGAAATCGTTCCGGCGTGCGTCAAACACGACAACTGCACCCTCATGACAATGCCGCTTACCGAACGCGATTACCGGGAATACTACCTCGGATTTTCGAATGAGGTTCTGTGGCCGGTTCACCATTATCGTCTCGATCTCGCGCACTTCACCCTCGAAGCCGCCGAAGGCTACCGAAGGGTCAATGCGCGTTTCGCCGAGAAGCTGTCGCCGATCATACACCGGAGCGACCTCATCTGGGTGCATGACTATCACCTCATTCCGCTCGGCGCCGGGCTGCGGGCGCGGGGCGTCGGCAATGAAATCGGCTTCTTCTTTCACATTCCATTTCCCCCGCCGGAGGTTTTGTCTGCGACGCCGGAACACGAATGGTTGATGAGCTCCCTCCTCGAATATGACCTCGTGGGCTTTCAAACGACATCTGACCAGGCGAACTTCTGTCGCTTCGCGTGCGATTTCATGGGCGGCGAAATGACCGCCCCCGACACGTTGCGCGTCGCCGGCAAGTCTCTGAAGGCTTCTGTCTTTCCGGTCGGGATCGACGTCGAGTCGTTGGTCGCCATGGCGCAAAGCCCGGAGGCGGATGAGAGAGTTCAACGAACTCGGCGGCAGGCCGAACCGGGGTTAACCGTCATCGGCGTCGATCGCCTGGATTACAGCAAGGGCCTGCCGGAAAAATTCCGAGCTTTCAGACGCCTGCTCGAAATGTGCCCCGACAAGTGCAAACCCGCGAGCTTGATACAGATAGCGTCGCCAACCCGCGATGATCTGGAGGCCTATATCGATATCCGTCACGAACTTGAAACGCTGTCGGGGGCGATCAATGGACAATTCGGGGACTTCGACTGGACGCCCGTGCGCTATATTCACCGAGCGGTCGAACGCGACAGGCTGGCCGCTCTTTACCGTGGAAGCAAGATTGGCCTCGTCACGCCGTTGCGCGACGGGATGAATCTCGTCGCGAAAGAGTATGTCGCCGCCCAGGACGAGGCTGATCCCGGCGTTCTCATTTTGTCGCGCTTTGCGGGCGCCGCCGAGGACCTGCAGGAGGCCTTGATCGTCAACCCCTACGACATCGACGAAGTAGCCCATGCGATGCGCAGGGCGATCGAGATGACAAAGGAAGAGCGTATCGAGCGGCATCGAGCGCTTATGGAGCGCGTTCGCCAACACGACGCGTGTAACTGGATGCTAGGCTTTCTGCGGGCTTTGAGTTCGTGCCGTGAACAATTTGCCGACAATGCCGGCGCGAGCAGCGTTCGGCGTCGCGACGCCGATCAACGCCGCGGATCGTTTGTCGCCTTCCCCGGGCTTTCAGGCGCATCAAATTCTAGGGGAAAACTCGTCACTGGAACAAAGTTTGGCGGCGGGTCGACGAGCCTGAACTACTCAAGATCGAAGACGCGAGTTCCATTCTGAAGCCACTCGTGCGTGTCAGCTCTAAAGTAAGGGTAAGGGAGTCAACAATCATGAAAATCGCCCAGATCGCGCCGCTAATTGAAAGTGTTCCGCCGCGGCTTTATGGGGGCACCGAACGGATTGTTTCTTACCTCACCGAAGAACTCGTTCAGATGGGCCATGACGTCACTCTGTTCGCAAGCGGGGATTCACTGACGTCCGCTAATCTCGTTCCTTGCGCGCCGATGGCGTTGCGGCTCGACAAGCAAGTCCACGACACGATTCCTCACTACATGCTCATGCTCGACCGTGTACGGCAGCTGGCCCACAATTTCGATATCCTTCATTTTCACGTCGACTTTTTCCCTTTCCCACTGTTTCGTTCGATCGCGCGGCGCACAGTGACCACATTGCATGGACGGCAGGACCTTCCGGATTTGCCGTCTTTTTATTCCGCATTCCACGACATGCCGTTAGTGTCGATTTCAGACGCGCAACGATTGCCCCTTCCCAAGGTCAACTTCGCCGCGACGATTTACCATGGTTTGCCGTTACAATTGCACCGCCCAACCTTCGATCCGCGCGGAGGTTATGTAGCGTTTCTGGGACGGATCTCGCCAGAAAAAGGGCCTGAGCGGGCTATTCATATCGCTCGGACATTGGGGATTCCCATCAAGATCGCGGCAAAGGTCGACAAAGTTGACGAAGGGTACTTTCGCGAGTGCGTTGCTCCATTGCTGAGTGGCCCGGGGGTCGAATTCATCGGCGAGATCAACGAGCGGCAAAAGAGCCAATTTCTTGGGGAGGCGCTTGCCCTTCTTTTTCCGATCGACTGGCCTGAACCTTTCGGCCTGACGATGATCGAGGCGATGGCTTGCGGCGCCCCAGTCCTAGCGTTCCGACGCGGCTCCGTTCCAGAAATTATCGATGACGGTCTCACCGGCGTGATCGTCGACGGCATGGATCAGGCCGCCGCCGCTCTGCCCCGGGTTTTGGGGCTTGACCGCCGCGCCATACGCCGGCGTTTCGAGGAACGCTTTTCGGCCGCCTTAATGGCGAAGAATTATGTGAACCTATATCGTTCGTTGTTGATGCCAGCTCTTGCGGTCGTCCATGGTGGAGAAAGCGACGCCGCCCCACCGAGAAGACATGACTTACCGGGGGCCGCACATTGAAAGAAGCCGCGTCGCCATCGACCATCGACTCCATTGATCCTATGCCGGAAACCGATTTTTACATTCCCGCCACCGGCCCAACGCGACTAAGGCGCAATTTGAAGCATGACGATACCTTTGCCGTGGTTGACAGTCATGGCGACATCGGAGCCAGCGCTGGTGGCTCCGATGGAATCTTTCACGCCGATACGCGATATCTCTCGTGCTTTGAATTCCTGCTCAACGGCATGCAACTACTGCTGCTTGGCTCAAATGTGCGTGATGACAATTCCGTTCTCACCGTCGATTTGACGAATCCTGACATCTACTTCGAGAACAAGCTTGTTTTGCATAAAGATGTTTTACACATCGTACGGACTTTGTTCTTATGGCGTGGAACCGCCTATCAGCGGTTTGGCATCCAAAATCATGGCGACCAGACTGTCGCGTTGCGACTGTCGTTCGCGTTCGGCAGTGATTTTGCCGACATTTTCGAAGTGCGGGGCATTCGACGCGAGCGTCGTGGCGTTGCCGCCGCTTGTGTGATTGACGAGAAAATTGTCGTCTTGAGCTATGAGGGGCTCGATGGTCGCGTGTGCACCAGCGCGTTGACATTCGATCCTCCACCCAAAGAACTTACCTCCAGTGTTGCGTCGTACGCAATCGACTTGGAACCCGGTGAGCGGCATTCGCTATTCGCTACCGTCGGCTGCGATGGCTCAGGAAGAACGCCGCCTGCTCCTTTCTTGAGGGGACTGGTCTCGGCGGCTCGCGCAACGAAGGACGTAAACGCAAATACGGCCACTGTGGAAACCTCTAACGACCTGTTCAATCAGATCTTATGCCGCTCGATGGCTGATTTGCGAATGCTGATAACAGAAACCGCGCAGGGGCCTTATCCTTATGCTGGGATACCTTGGTATTCGACGACCTTTGGCCGAGACGGCATCATCACCGCAATTCAGATGCTGTGGTGCGATCCCAGCATTGCTCGCGGGGTGCTGAAGCGGCTCGCGGCGTATCAGGCAAAGAGCTTAGATCCGATCAGCGACGCGGCGCCGGGAAAAATCCTGCACGAGATGCGGTCGGGCGAAATGGCCAACCTGCGCGAGGTGCCGTTTGGATTATATTATGGAAGCGTAGATTCGACGCCGCTTTTTGTCATGCTCGCCGGGCTCTATTTCGAGCGCACGGGAGACAGCGATACGATCTTGGAATTATGGCCGCAAATTGAAGCTGCTCTGGCGTGGATCGATGGACCGGGCGGCGCCGATTGCGACGGGTTTGTTGAATATCATCGTCAAACCGATCAGGGGCTCGCCAATCAGGGTTGGAAGGACTCCCATGACGCCATCTTCCATGCCGACGGGCAATTGGCGAAGGGACCGATCGCGCTCGCGGAAGTGCAGGGCTATGTATTCATGGCCAAGCAACTCGCAGCGCGCGTCGCGCGATGCTTGGGGAATCATGTCCTCGCTGATGTGCTCGATAGACAAGCGACCGAGCTTGCTGTCCGTTTTGAGGAAGCCTTCTGGTGTCCGGAAATAGGAACCTATGCGCTTGCACTCGATGGAGCGAAGAAACAATGCAAAATCCGCACCTCGAATTCGGGGCAGGTTCTTTTCACGGGCATCGCCTCACGCGCGCGCGCGTTCTCAGTGGCCGAATGCCTTATGCGCCCAGGCTTTTTTTCCGGGTGGGGAATTCGCACCGTGTCGCAAGAAGAGCGGCGCTACAATCCGATGTCCTATCACAACGGCTCTGTGTGGCCACATGACAACGCAATAATTGCGCTTGGCTTCGCACGCTATGGATCGCAGCGTTCGATCGAGCGCGTGTTCAAGGGCATGTTCGACGCGGCGACTTACATGGACATCGACCGCCTGCCGGAGTTGTTTTGCGGCTTCCGGCGGCGGCGTGGGCGCGGTCCGACCCTGTATCCTGTCGCTTGCGCGCCGCAGGCTTGGGCCGCGGCCACGCCCTTCGCGCTGCTTCAGGCGTCGCTTGGGCTCAGCTTCAATCCCGCGCGCAACGAAATCCGGCTGATCAATCCGCGGCTCCCGTCATTCCTTGACGAAGTCATCTTGCGTCAGCTTCGTCTTGGAAGTTCCAGCCTCGACCTAGCCATCGGTCGTCACGACGGGGAGGTTTCCCTGCGGGTGCTGCGGCGGGAAGGACAGCTCCGTGTGACCGCTATTCACACATAGCCACTCCATCAAATCTGAATGCCGGCGCGTGTTCCGGGGAAACGACAGCTTAGGTGTTGCAAGTATCATGATCGCTTCCGAATCAACGGAACCAAGATCGAACCCGCCGCCACCGCTGACCGCGGCCATTTTCGACGTGGACGGCGTCCTGCTCGCGTCCCCTCATGAGCGCGCCTGGCGCGAAGCGTTGCAAGGTTTTGCCGATCCTGTGCATTTTACCACCACGATGTATCAGGCCCATGTGGCGGGCAAACCGCGTCTCAGCGGCGCCCTTGCGGCCCTGGAGGCATTGGGTGTGCCGGACGCGGGGCGGCAGGCGGTCGTCTATGCCGAACGCAAGCAGAAGCGGCTGGAAGAACTTATCGACGCCGGGACTGTCGCGGCGTTTCCCGACGCGCTCCGCTTCGTTAAGGCGGTCCGGGCGCTGGGTTGGCCCATGGCGGCGGCCTCCTCTTCGCGCAACGCCAACCAGATGATGAAGGCGATCCCCCTTGACGTCGGCCAAAGCCTGCTCGACGCATTCAGCGTCAACGTCTGCGGACGCGATTTGCCTGAAGGCAAGCCCAACCCGGCAATCTTTCTGCTCGCCGCGCGGGAGTTGCGGATTGAGCCCGCGCAATGCTTCGTGGCCGAGGACGCGCCTGCGGGCATTGAGGCGGCCCGGTCAGGCGGCATGACGGCGCTCGGCGTCGCCCGACGTGGAGACGCAGCCCTTTTGTGGGCGGCAGGGGCGGATCTCGTGGTGACGAGCCTAGATGAAATCGCAATAAATGAATTGGTCGACGGGCGGCTCTGCCTGCGGCCAAATTGATCGGACGGGACATAATGGAACGCGCGCTGAAGCCGACCTTGGACGCCACTTGGGTCCTCGCCGCGAATGGCTACGATCCACTTCGTGAGGGCAACCTCGAATCGCGCTTCGCCATCAGCAACGGTTTTCTAGGCATACGGGGCTCACGAGCGACCACTCGGGGGGCGCGCTGGGTCGTTCCGCCGCGCACCTATGTGGCCGGGCTGTTCGACACGCCCGGCGCCGAGGGAACAACGCCAGGGCTTATCCCAGCCGCCGACTGGTTACGCGTCCGCATCTTGCTGCCTGGCGGACCTTTGGTGCATCACCCGGGTGACGTGTCGTCTCATGGCATGACGCTCGACCTGAGGCGGGGTGCATTGTTCTCCGAATTCGGCCAGCTAAAGTCGCCTGACGTGGGCATGCGCCTGCGCACGGCGCGCCTTGTATCATTGAACGAACGTTCGGTTGGGTTGCAACTTATCCACTTGGAGATCGAGGAGGGAGAGGTCGAGGTCACGCTCGAAGCCTCCTTCGAAGGGTTGGACCTCGGGCTCGTTCCCGAAAGGCTCGAGCAGGATCTCGGCGTATGGCGCACCTTGCGTTCCGGCAAGAGTCTCGCCATGGCGACGGCGGCCTTCCTGCAGGTAGATGGCCACGACCTTCCGCCGACTCCGCTGGGTCAATTAAAATGCTCCTGGAGCTGGAAATCCCGGCCTGGTCAGATCGTGTGTTTCGAACGCTCCGTCGCCGTGGTGCGGAGTGACGCCCAAAGTTTGGACCCTGGTGGCGGAGCGCGGGATAAGATCTACGTTGCGCGACAACTTGGTTGGCGCGGCGTGCTCGCGGAGCATGAAGCTGCTTGGACAAGCCGCTGGCAATGCAGTGAGGTCAAGGTCGACGGCGACGCATTTGCACAGAAGGCGTTACGGTTCGCTATCTACCATCTGAACAGCGCGGCAAACCCAGACGATGAGCATGTGTCGATTGGCGCACGCGCGCTGACCGGCGACGACTATCGTGGACATGTGTTCTGGGACACCGAAATCTTTCTGCTGCCCTTTTACATCCTGAGTTGGCCAGAGGCGGCCCGGGCGCTGCTCATGTATCGCTTTCACACGCTCGATGCGGCGCGGACAAAAGCCGCTGGGATGGGTTGGCAGGGCGCCTTATACGCCTGGGAATCCGCGGACACCGGCATTGAGACGACACCCGAACATGCGATCGGTCCGGATCGTCAGATCATCGACATCCTATGCGGCAAGCAGGAGCAGCACATCAGCGCGGACATCGCCTACGCGGTCTGGCAATACTGGCAGGCGACCGGGGATGATGCGTTCTTGCGCGACGCCGGCGCCGAGATCCTCCTTGAGACTGGCCGGTTTTGGTCCAGTCGCGCTCGACCGGAGGCGGACGGACGCCACCATATTCGAGGCGTCATCGGACCGGACGAGTATCACGAGCATATCGACGATAACGCCTTCACCAACGTCATGGCGCGCTGGAACATCCGGCGCGCCCTTGATGTAGCGACATTGTTGCGTGGGCGTTGGCCAAAGCTATGGACGAGTCTCTCAAGCCGACTCGCGCTAGACGACTCCGAACTCGAGCAGTGGCGGAAGGTCGCGGAAACAATGGCGACCGGCTTCGATCCTAAAACCGGACTGTTCGAGCAGTTCGCAGGCTTCTTCACGCTCGAAGAGATTGATCTCGCCGCCTACGCAGGTCGCTCCGTGCCAATGGACGTGGTGCTTGGGCGGGAGCGGACGCGGCAATCCCAGGTGATCAAACAGGCCGATGTCGTCGCGTTGCTGGGGCTGTTGCCGGAAGAGTTCGGTGGCGAGAACGCCGCGAAGAATTTCCTTTACTACGAGTCTCGCTGCGACCACGGCAGTTCATTGAGCCCCGCCATGCATGGGATGGTCGCTGCCCGCCTAGGATACTCCGACGCGGCGCTACGCTACTTTCGGCAGACTGCGGCGATCGATCTCGCAGATACCCATGCGGCGATTGATGGTGGCGTGCACATTGCGGCTCTGGGTGGGATCTGGCTGATGGCCGTCTTCGGTTTCGCAGGAGTGTCCTTGCAAAATGACAGCGTAGCCGTCGATCCGAAGCTGCCGGCGAATTGGCGCAGCCTCGGTTTCCGCCTTCAGTGGCGCGGCCGTCACCTCAAGATCAGCATCGATCAAACCGAGCAGCGCCTTGAAGCGACGCTGGAAGCAGGGGAGCCGATGACGCTTGTCGTAAGCAATGAGCCACAAGAGCTCTGCCGTGGCCAGGCACTCCGGGTTGATATAGGGAAATAGGACGTCTTGAGCGCACCGTCCGCACCCCTTGTTAATCGGCGCGACTCCTGACCCCCTCGGCTTGTGTGCGCCGAATAGACTCAGCATTTAGGAACATTTCAGGCGTGGCGCTGCAACTGTCATCTTTAATGTCACGCGGCAAGCTTCGGTCACTGCGGGCAGGCTCGAAGGCACATCACCTTTTGCTCGCTGCATGGTTGTCCGCCATGAACCTCGGGCGTTCCGATCTTGTTGCCCTGGCTGTAACACCGCCGATACGCCTTCCGACATTGTGCTTCGCACGCCAGCTGATCGGAAGACTTGTCCGTCTTCGCTAGAATGTAATTCGATTGATTTTGCGTGGGTTGGAACGGGAATACCGACGCCTGGATCATCGCTGTTCGATCAATCGAGGGCTTCTCCGGCCCATTCGGAGAATCAAATTGAGCTGCGGAAAGTCCTGGCGGAAGGAGCGCGCCGAGGCTCAGAGCCGCGATATAGATGGCGTAAGCTGGAATTTTCATTTCATTTTCCCCCTTGTGAGCCGACATTCCCCAGATGGTTGCTGGGTCACGCACAAAGAATATGGGCTAATTTTTTGATTTCGCCAAGCGCGCCGCTGCGGGCAGACAAATTGCGTTGGACCCGAAATCCTCACAGAGGTCGCACCGGGCAAGCACGCCATTCTCCTCCTCGATGGGGCCGGCGGGCGTTCGTGGAGCGGCTTGATCGGCCGCGCAAAAAAATCACGGTTTTGCTGCTGCTCGCCGCCGCCATGCACCGCGAGTGCGAGTGCGCCGCGGCGGCTCAGTCCAACGGTGTTTTAGCTCACCGTCGCGGCCCCAATCGTCCGGGGTGCGCTAGAGATGCTGTGCGCCGCGCCGCCAAGCTAAAACACTCTTCATTATGAAAGCATCGTCCATGCCGCATTCGGACAAGGAGCCGCCGACGGCGCCCCCAGCGGCACCCGCGAGCGCGCCGGATATCGGCGTCCCGGCAACGTCCATAGTGCCGACGGCTGGGATAGCGTGCTCAAGCCGGTCGTTGCGCGCTACAAAGGCCATGTCTCACGCATCTATTTCCGAGGCGACGCCGGCTTCGCCAATCCCGAGATTTACGACTATCTCGAAGCCGAGGGCGTCAAATACCCCATCCGCCAGCCTGCGAACCGCATCCTGCAAGAACGGATCGGCCATCTGCTGACACGGCCAGTCGGACGCCCGCCGAACGAGGTGCGGCGTTTCTATGCAAGATTCAGCTATCCGGCTGCAAGCTGGAAGAAGCCGCGCCGGGTCGTCGCCAAGGTCGAATGGCATCCGGGCGAACTCTATCCTCGCGTCGGCTTCATCGTGACCAACATGGCGCGGGTCGCCGAGAGCGTCGTCGCCTTCTACAACAAGCGCGGAACCTTCGAGCAATACATCAAGGAAGGCATAGGCGCGATCAACTGGACGCGGCTGTCATGTCGCTCCTTTGCCGCCAACGCCGTGCGTCTTCAGCTTCATGCGCTCGCTTATAATCTCGGGAATTTCCTGCGCACGCTGGCGACGCCAGAGCCGATCAAGAACTGGTCGCTGACGACGCTCAAGGAGAAGCTGATCAAGATCGGCGCGAAGGTCGTGAGCCACGCCAGCTACGTCGCATTCCAGCTGGCTGAGGTCGCTACTCCCAGAAACCCGTTCGCTGACATTCTGCGGCTAATCGCGGAGTTGCGACCGCCGCCCTTGGCGTCCACGGCGTAGGGAGTTCGCGCGTCATGAGTTCGAGCCAAACGACGGGAGAGGCGCGTCGTGCGCCTCTTTGGAGCTTTCCGCCACGGCTCCGCCTTGTCAAAAACGCTCAATTGAAAGAAACTTCCGCTCGGATCGGGAGCCATCTGGTGAATTCCGGCCAAGTGAGTCGATTTTCGACGCGCGCCCACCGAAAAGAAGCAGATGAAAATTCACACCAAGGACTTCCGCATGGCCGGAGGGGACGACGTCGACCTCGAGAGGTGGAGTCGCTGATGTTCGCCAACATGAACTTTCTCGCCATTGTCGCCGCGGCGGTCGCGGCTTGGTTGTTCGGCGCGGTTTGGTACAGGGCCTTCGCCACACGCTGGATGGATGCGCTTGGCAAGACCAAAGACCAATTGATGCCCGGCGGTAGGCGGCCGATATCGAGCATGGTGATCGTTTTCCTGGCTGACCTCGTCATGGCGGCGGTGCTAGCGCGCCTCATCCCCGCCATGGGACCGACCACCATCGCCTCGGGATGGTTGACCGCCGGCGCATGCTGGCTTGGCTTCGTCCTGACGACCATCGTCGTCACCAACGGCTATGCCCGCAATCCGTCCGCGCTCTCGGCGGTCGCCTCCTGGCATTGGCTCGGCGTGCTTCTCGTCATGGGCCTCGTCATTGGGGCGTTCGGCTAGCTGACAACCTTCCAACATCTAGCCCGCCTCGTCGCTGCGAAGATCTCCGCCTAAAGCATTGCCAATGAAGAAACACCCTCCCAAGGCGCTGAGGCTCGTCCATGCCGTCACATGTGGACATCCGGTGATCGCGGTGGGCGCCTGATCGTCCGATAGTGCCGCGATCCGGGCGGCGTTGCCCGGTGATTCGCACCATCGGAGTTCAGCCATGATGACCCACTTCGTCGGTTTGGACGTTTCGCAGAAAATGACAGCATTTTGCGTCGTGGACAATGCTGGTCGCAGACTGTGGCGGGGCCAGTGCCCCACGGCGCCGGAACAGATCGCCGCTATGGTGCGCCGACATGCGGGAGATAATTCCCGCATTGGCATCGAGACTG
>Ga0182012_10001220_pt1 | contig 28303 bp, 25 predicted proteins | sample 612S2SmetaG_FD_120486 | JGI IMG/M metagenome (GOLD analysis project Ga0182012, IMG submission 120486) | Permafrost microbial communities from Stordalen Mire, Sweden - 612S2S metaG | ecosystem: Environmental > Terrestrial > Soil > Wetlands > Permafrost | place: Sweden: Stordalen | collected...
CGGAGGCCGTCAATGTGCAGCAACTTTGGACTGAACCTGCATCCGGGAAGAAAACCGTGCGCGCTGCAATGGCAGTGGTACAACTTTGCTACGCGCACCTACGAAGCACTCCGGCGGCGTTTTTTTCCACGCGCGCTTTATATGCAGCGGGTGGAGAGCGGACCGCGTCCGAGTCCACACGAAAAGGCCCGGCCGGAGAATGCAGGGCAGTGAGTTTGGATCCGCCCGGCTTTTGCGCACAGCCCCCTCAAGCTCCCGGGTCACGCGTCCCCACATTCTCCAAAAGATGGCGATGTGAGCCACCTGTCACGTTAATTCGAGACGATTGTTACTGTTCCATAAAAAGCGCGCGGCATGGAGCGGAATGGGTTGCGCTTTTGTATTGCGGTGGCTGATGATTTCCGCACGGTGGGGATTCGTGAAATTCAAGTTCAGAGGTGAGAAGGATGAGGATTACCGCAAAGTGCGGTGCCGTGCGGGTGGCGCTGTCCTTGGTTTTACTGGGCTGCAGTGCGCTGCCTGTGTGGGCGGCGGATACGGCAACGGCAGGGCTGCTGAGCGAGGCGGGACCTACCTTCAAGTTGACCGCTCCAAAGGGTTCCTGGACTTTGATTGCTTACGGGGATATGAGGTTTACCGATCCGGCGAACACGAAGGTCACGAATCCGGTGGCGCGGCGTGCGCTGGTGAAAAAGATTGCCGAGGAGAAGCCGGACGCGCTGCTGCTTAGCGGCGATGTGCCTTACAGCGGGGCTGAGGCGAACGACTATGCGGTGTTCCAGACGGAGACGGCACCGTGGAGAACGGCAGGGCTGAAGGTGTTCCCTGCAATGGGCAATCACGAGTTGCATGGTGGAAACAGCCTGGAGAATTGGTGGAACGCGTTTCCGGAGTTGAAGGGGCGGCGCTGGTATTCGGTGGAGTTTGGCGATGCTTACTTCCTGACAGTGGACAGCAATCTGGATTTGACTGCGGGCAGCGTGCAGGCAGCCTGGCTGGCGAAGCAACTGGCTGAGCTTCCGAAACGGACGCAGTACGTTTTTGTTTCGCTGCATCATCCTCCGGTGGCAGATGGAGTGGCGCTGAATCCTTCGCACAATGTGCGTCCGAATGAAGCCGCGCTGGCGAAGCAGTTGGAAGAGGCGGCGAAGCATACGTCGGCGAAGATCATTGTGATTGCCGGGCATATCCACGCTTACGAACGCTTTGAACGCGGTGGCGTGGTGTACCTGGTAAGCGGCGGCGGCGGTGCGGCACAGCATTTGATTTCACGCACACCCGGCGATTTGTACCAGGACAATGTGTTTCCGAACTTTCACTATGTGAAGTTTGAGAGCGTGAAGGGCGCGCTGAAGGCGACGATGTACCGGATGGATACGCGGGGTGGGTTCGTGGTGGGGGACAGCTTCTTGGTGGCGGGACGCGGGAGGAAATAAGAAGCGTCCGACAAATGGAACCGGGGCGGACCTGGGGTGCGTAACAACGTCAACAGCCCCACATTAGCCCAAAGACGGCTAGTATGGGCCACCTGTCCAAACTGCGGCTTGTATGGGCCACCGGTGGGCTTTCCGGTAAGAGCAACTACAAATGCAGGAGCAATGCTCCCATCGTTAGTGGTGAATGGTTCGCAGGACTGCGGTGCTGCGTTCATCGCCGGCGATAATGCGATAGAACTTTTTCAGCTCTGCGGCGCGGCTGGCGGGCACGCTCAACTCTTTAATCTCATAGGTGCGGGTGTAGTGGATCTGATTTCCGCGCACCTCGGACTTTGAGTGATAGCTGGCGAAGCTGAAGTCGGCGTCGACGGGCGCGGGCAGGTCGTCCACCTCGTAGCCCGGGGGGAGAGTGATGTCAAAGGTGTCTATGTCCTTGGCGGGCCCCTCGAATTCGACGTCAAAGACGCGCCGCTCTTTGGTCTCAAGCAGGGAGCGAGACTTGATTCCGAGCACGCGCGGGCGCACGGCTAAGAGATCTCCTACGTGCTTCGCGTAATTTTCGGCGGTGAATGAATAGTGATATTGGAAAGTGTGGTCGTAGACCTGGGCGTTGCCCACACTCGCCTTCACGATTTGAAATGTTGCGAGCGAGCCCGCCAGCGTTGTCTCGATGGGCTTGATGCGATCGGCATCGCTGGTCATGGAGCGCATCCAGGAGCGGTGCTCGGCAGCGCGGTCGCCGGAGCGGAATTCCTCGACATCGCCCGTCAGGGTTCCGGAGGCGGAGAGAGTGAAACTGGCCTTGCGCTGGATGCTACTGGCCGCAGTGGCCGACTGGGGCAGAAGGACGAGTTCGCCACCCTGGGGTGCGGAGAGCAGTCCGTAGTTGGATTGCAGGTAGCCGCCGATTTCGCCGAAGGGCGTGAGTTCATTGGTGGGGTCAAAGAAGAGGATGCGGCCCAGGGTGGGATGCTGCATGATGGCCGTGAGCGATGGGTCTGAAACATCTTGCGGCAGGCGGATGGCCAGGATGGCGTGGTTGAAGCCGACGTGGGCGGGCATCTCAGGCCGGATGGAACCGCGCACGGTGTTGATGGAGACATAGTAGGAGTCCACGCCAATTTCATGCAGCATGGAACTCATCAGGGTTGCCTTGTCTTTGCAGTCGCCGTAGCGATGCGTGAAGATGTCGGCAGCGGGATGCGGTTGCCACCCTCCGATGCCGAGTTGGATGGAGACATAGCGGATATCGCGCTGGACGAAGTTTGCGATGGCCTTCATCTTGTCCAGAGTGGAAGGAAGAGATGCGGTGAGTGCGGCGACTTTCTGTTTGATGGCGGGGGAAGCATCGCGGCGGCCGCTGGTCAAATTGAGATACCAGTCTCCCATCTGCTTCCAGTTGGCAAAAGTGTTTGAGGCGTGGCCGCCGGGCGGAAAGTAGGAGACGATCATGTGTCCTGCGACGCCTTCGAAGGGCGGCATCTCATGCTCGGTATGGAGGCTCTTGATGTCTTGTGCAACCCATGACTGCGAGTTCGAGCCGAGCTGGGTTGGCTTGACCTCGGGATAATTGATCCACGAGGCGTTGTACTCCCAGCCGGGAGGAAGGCTGAGGGTGTAGCGCTTCTCATGGGCAGGCCTGCCGTCTTGTACTTGCCAGAAATCCTGCAGGAACAGCGGGCGTTCTTCGATCTCATACTCAAAGCCGAGAATGTTGCCGGGTTCGGCGGCAGGGATTTCGAGAAACTTGTACTTGACGTCATCGATGAGTTGACTGCCCGGAACGTTGGGAACCGCGACCTCAACGGAATTTTTCTCCTGCACCTCATAGTCTTTGCCCGATGCCGGAATACACCACGCCTTCATGGTGGTGACCTTCTGCTGGCCATTGACGGGCACTTCGACCCATCCGGCATCGCGGAAAGGACGAAGGATTTTATAAACCTCGCGAACATGAGTGATGACCTTGTCAGTGGAAAGGACGCTCACGGCCTGCTCGGAGTAGAGGACGGCAATGTTGTCCTTTTCATTATGCGGAGGCAACGGGGAGTTGGCGGCCTCGTGCATCCAGGCAGGCGCACTACTGCTGGCGCATGCGCATGGCACGACAAAGAGCGCGCACATCAGCACGATAAGCATAGCGAGTGACTTCGACCGCTTAGTTGGAAGCATTTGCGGTACCGGGTAGCAAGACAACCTGTTGTTCATCGCTCGTCCTTATCATGCGGTAGAAATCCTGCAGGGCAGGGTAGTACTTGGTGTCGAGAAAAATAACGTCTGTGGTGAACTTGCGGGAGATATGGAGAACACCCTTGTCGTTCTCCACCTTGGATGAGTAGGCGATGATCTTCTGATCTTCGTTGTTGGCGGGCGGAACACTGGAGATGCGCCAGCCTTCCGGCAATTCGATGGTGACGTCATCCACCCTGCCGCTGGGATACCTGAAGTAAATGGGATGAACTCGCTTCGCGTGATCGAAGACATGCTTTTCCGGGGAGCTGAACAGCCCAACGGGCAACATCACACGGCGGCCTGCGGCTTCGGCCCAGCCGGGGATCTTCAGATCGAACTCAGCGATGAGCGGAGTGGACGAGCTGTGCCAATCCGGCTTATTGACGAGTTCGGCTTCGACAGCGGAGGGAACCAATTCGCGCACTTCATTTTCGAGAAACTTTTTGTGTGCGGTTTCATCTACGTTGCGCTCTTCGACACGGCGGGTGGAAGCCTCGAGCCCAGTGTAGGTAATGATGAGCTTGCCTTCCACGGCACCGGTCTCAGGGATGAGATTGAGAGTGGCCTTGCGCGCGATCTGCGAGAGATTACTGTCTGGAAGCGGTGTTGTGATCCACTGGCCGCCGTCCTTATCCAACTTCAGTCCACGAGCGCCAGCCTTTGCCCATGGCAGCATGCCGTATGGGATGTATGCGGCTCCGGGATCGCAGTAAACGTCCTTGCCCTTGAAGTGAAGCAGGACGACATTGGCATCCAGTTTTCTCTCATCGCGCAGGTTTGGATTGAAGAGATAGTTGGCGCGATCGGAGACCATGACGCCTTGGGCATCCAGTCCAGCGGCGCGGGTGAGCGCGAGATAAAGCCATGTAAGCTGAAATCTGTTGCCGATGCCGCGCTTCCAGAAATCCTCAACGGTGCCTTCATTTTTCTCTTTTTCGCGTTTCTTCTCCTCTTCGGTCTTGCGCACTTCGTAGGTGGTATTGCGAAGCTGCTGCACACGCGCATAAATCTTCTGGGCCTTTTCCTCCGAGGAGTCACTGGGAGAAACTATTTGGGAGACAGCCTGCACCATGGCTGATAGCTTTTTCCCGACAACGCCCTCAACATTTTCATTTATCTGCTTGCCGGCTCTTTTCCAGTACCTGTCCGTGTCAGGTTCCAACACAGGGTCGGAGCTATAGATGAAGTCCACATGCGCCTTGAGTTCGTCCTCCGGAGGCATGAACTTTTCGGTCTCGAAGGCTGGAATGTCGTTCACTTCCATGCGGACGATGTGATCTGCGCCTTGTTTGGGGCCTTCGGCGATGCCCTGCCAGTTCCAGCGAAACCGTAACCCCTGGTGAAACATGGTGTAGGGTTTGAGGCTGAACTTGGCGTGCTTGGTGAAGAGTTCGTTGCTGACGATCCAGTGCGAGAAGAAGACTCTGCTCTGATCATTGAAATCGATGGTGTAGTAGTACTCGATAATGCTGCCGGGCTGCACGTCCGTCAGAGTGAAGGTCTTGGCTAGGTATTTCCAGTCCTTGCTCTTGACGATGGTCTTATCAAAGGCCTTGCCGGTGAATTCGGCAATAGTGCCATCTGGGCGGATGGTGCGCGCGTGGAGGTTGGTGACGTCCTCGTACTCCTTGATAAAGGGAATCTCGATGTCAGCGTGCTTGCGGCCTTCTTCCTTGAGAATCTTGATGCGGAAATAATCGTCTTCGTGTGTGGTTCTGCCGTTGTCGTCGCGGTCCACCTGGCGGAAGAGGATGATGGCCGTGGCGCCGGGCGCCTTGGGTTCGCTGGTTAACTTCAGCTCATCGGGCGAGACCGGTTGGAATCCAATAGCACTTGCGCACTGCGGCGACAACAAGAACGCCACCAGAATGATTGATGCTGAGAATGCCGGGAGTGCCAGCGAACGAAGACGGGACATGAGACAGCTCTCCTATGAAACTTCCATTCGAAATAAAGACAACCGCAACGTGGTGTGCAGGACACCAGGATTGTTTGGCTCTCCGGCAGAGGGGGGAAAGGAAGATGCCGGGAGACTCGCGAATCGATTTTGTGTAGCGACCAGTTTAAACCTGCTCTGGAATTTCGCAAGATAACTCTTGCGTGCGTGGGAAAAAACAAGAGAGCGGGGAACTTGCAGGCGGAGTTCTGTTGCGAAGTCAGAAGCGAGAGCGCGAGCGGGCGGGACCTTTCCCGGTACCCCACACAAGCCAACTGCGGGCTTGTATGGGCCACCCGAGAGAGCGACTCTTTGTACCGCCCCACGCTAGCCAAAAGATGGCTAGTATGGACCACCCGGAGCTCATATCTTGAGGAAGATTTTGCGGCGGTAGAGGAGCCAGGTGGCGAACCAGCAACAGGCGAGGAAGAACAGCGAGTAGGCGACCGAAGCCCATTGGGGATTCGGTATGTAATCGAAGGTGTATTCGTTGAAGGCATCTTTCACAGAGACCAGGGTGCCATCCTCCATGAACTTTATGGAGACGGAGACGATGGCTACAAACTCCGAAAGAGCGTAGGCGAAGATGCAGTTGGTGCCGAAGACCACGGGGATGATGGTCCAGCGGCCACGATGCTGCTTCACGTCAAACAACCAGTAGCAGGCGGCAAGGGCCAGCATGGCGAGGCCCGTGGTGAGGAGTGCGTAGGAACTGGTCCAGAGCTTTTTGTTGATGGGGAAAGTGAAGCTCCAGAGTTCTCCTGCTAGCGTGCACGCGAGACCAACGGCGACGAGGCGGCGGAGCAGTTTGGCGGGCTCGCGGCGAAGGCTCTGAATCCACTCGCCGGCGGCGACACCGAAGAGCGTGCTGGCGATGGCGGGCAAGGTGGCGAGAATGCCTTCGGGATCTCGCGAGGGCTCGAAGAGGTGGCCGAGCAGGAGTTCGCGGTCAAGCCAGGCGGCGAGGTTGTAATCCTTGTCGAGGAACGGGATGTCTACGGTGGGAACGCCGAAGCCGGGGACAGGAACGAAACGCATGGCGATCCAATAGCCGACGAGGAGTGCGGTGATGATGATCCAGCGGGTGCGGGCGCTGGTCCACAAATAGAGAACACTGGCGGCTACATAGCAGATGGCGATGCGCTGAAGAACTCCGGGAATGCGCCAGACGGCGAGCGTGTAATGCGGGTAGGCGTTGAGGAGAAGTCCGATGGCAAAGATGATGGCGGCACGGCGGATGATATGCGGCACCTGTGCGAGTCGAGATCCATCGCTGAGACGCGAGGCAAAGGAGAACGTGAGTGAGGTTCCGGTGATGAAAAGGAAGAAGGGGAAGACAAGGTCGGTGAGAGTCCAGCCATTCCATTCGGCGTGCTCGAGCGGAGCGAAGCCGCGATGACTGCCGTTGTTGACGATGATCATGAAACAGATGGTGAGTCCGCGAAAAACATCGAGCGAGAGCAGACGCGGAGGCTTGACGGTGGTCACGCTCATGAAGCGATTATTTCATGGAGCAAGGTTGCACAGGTTACGCAAGTTGCGCAGGTTGCGCAGGTTGAGGTTTCAAAGTTTCAAGGTTAAGAACAAGAGCAGGAGCAAGAGCAAGGTCAAGGTCAACTACCCCACCCTAACCGCATGAAACTCGGTTAAGGGTAGGGCACCCCGGGGGCACCCGGCCGCGAACTTCCGTGAAATTTCTTGAGCATTTTTGCCTTATTTGCCGGAGTGGTAGGAGCCGAGGACGCGGAGTTCTACGGTGCGCGGCTCCAGTTCAGCCAGAGCTTTGGTCATGCGCGGGTCGGTGGAGGCGGCGGCTACTTCGAGAAAAAAACGATAGTGCCACGGGGCTCCTACGAGTGGGCGGCTGACGAGGCTCATGAGATCGACATTGTTGGTTGCAAAGGGCTCCAGCGAGCGGAAGAGAGCGCCGGGTTGATTGGCTACGGTGAGCACGAGAGTGGTGGCGTCAGCGTCACTGTCGTCCGTGGCCGGGATGGCTGGGGTGTCCATGCTCAGGGCGGCTGAGTCGGGCTGAAGCAGGGCGAAGCGGGTGAAGTTCTTGGGATCATCCTCTACGGCGGAGGCGAGGATTTGCGCGCCGTACTCGCGGGCGGCGTACTCGCTGGCGATGGCGGCGATGGCGGGGTCGGCGCGCTCCATGACCTCGCGAACGGAGCCGGCAGTGTCCTCGGCAACAGCCTTGACGATGGCGGGATGGGCGGCGAAGAACTGCTCGCATTGCGCGAGGGCGACGGGGTGCGACTGGATGCGGCGAAGGCCTTCGATGGATGAGCCGGGACAGCCGATGACACAGTGTCCGATACGCAGGACGACTTCACCGATCATGCGTAGGGAGCTTTGATAGATGAGGTCATAGCAGCGCAGGACGGGCCCGGCGAGAGTGTTTTCCAGCGGGGCGAGAATCAGATCGGCGCGGCCCTCCTCAATCGAACTAAAGAGCGACTCGAAGGTTGGGCAGGCAACGGTCTGTACGGCGTCGCCTAGAAGTTTGCGAGCCGCGATCTGGCTGAAGGCTCCGGGCTCACCCTGAAAGGCGATGCGCGCGTTGCTGGCTACTTTGTGCATGAGGACTCCGCTCCCAAATGGTACTGGAGACGTCGGCTTTCGGCGAGGATGGAGCCGAAGATTCGCCGGATGCTGGCCGCGTTGAGCGGTCCGGCATTGCTCTGGACAACCGTGTTGAGCACGGCGGCTTCGCGCGCTTCATCGGAGACGGGAAGAGCGTGCTCCTGCTTGAGACGTGCGATTTCTGCAACGGCGTGGGCGCGGCGGTTGATGAGGCTGAGGAGTTCGAGATCGAGTTGGTCAACTGCAGTGCGTTGCTGAGTCAGAGCGGGGTTCATATTTGTCTCCTTGAAGTGCAAAAACAGAAAGGCCGCGATTTGTGATCGCGGCCGGGTAGAAAGTGTGTGCGGAAGTTTAGAGCGGTACGACGCACACCATCTTGCCCAACCGCGTGGTAAACGCGCGGTAAGCGAAGAAGCCGAAGGTAAATCGGGTGATGTGCATAAGCTCTGACTGAAACCTTAGCGTGAAACGCGGGAGAGTGTCAATTGGGAATTAGAGGTTGCGAAGGTTACGCAAGTTGCGCAGGTTGCAAAGGCAAGGGCAAGAGCAACTGCCCCACTCAAGCCAACAGAGGGCTTGAATGGGCCACCTGTCCCCTCGATGGGTGCGCGTCACGCCGGAACCTGGATGCGTACGGTGAGGTCGAGCTTCCCGCGAAGGGTGTTGACGATGATGCATCCCTTTTCGGCTATACCGACTAATCGGTCGAACAGCTCTGGATCGGAATACTTGGCGGACACACATACATCTACGGCTGAGAAACGGATGGGCGATTCGAGCAGCGTGCCGGTCACCTCAACCTTCACGTCGGAGACATCCGCTTCGCGGGATTTGATTGCGGCCAGCAGAGTGCTTGTAAAGCAGCCTCCGATGGACGCAAGGAAGAGTTCACCACCCATTGGCCCCTGATCGTGTCCACCTTTGGATGCGGGCCGGTCAATCAGAATTTTGTGCTGGCGGATTTCGGCTTCGGAGGTGGAAGCGGAGGTTTGGCGGATTTGGATTTTCATTGGTTCCATTGCGGTCTCGATTGTGGTCAGGACGACGCGCCGGGAGATGATTCTCCCGGCGCGATTTGTGGATGATTGGCTATGGTATTTCGATCAATTCAAGTTTGCCGTCTTTGCGGCGATGCAGCACACGGGTGACGTTCTTCTTGTCCCGGAAGATGAATACTCCGCGATCGCGGAATTCGCACTCCTTTACGGCCTCTTCGATGGTCATCGGGTGAATGGCGACGGCCTCCTGGCTCTTGACCAGATGAGCTTCGGTCATCTTGGGCTTGGCGGGAAACCTATGCACCACGACGGGGACCTCGGTGAGCGACGCGGTGTGCACGGCGATCGGCAACTCCGGCTCAGGAGCCTCGCGCTTCCAGGTGGGCTTCTCGGCGCGCTTAGTGTCACGCTTGCGGGTGTTCAGCTTGAGAGCCTGCTTTTCGATGTGGCCGAGAGCCTCATCAATGGCGGCATAAACATCGGTGGCCTCGCCGTGCCCCACTAACTTCCTAGTGCGGCGGGTGAGCGTGATCTCCGCGATGCGGCGTTGTTTTTCCGCGGTGAGAATTACTTTGCTGGTGCAGTTGTCGCCCACAATCTTTACAAGCTTTGCAAGTCCGGCCTCAACTTCCTTGCGAATCTTGGGAGTGATTTCGAATTGCCTTCCGGTATAGTCCACGATCATTCGATTTTGCCTCCTGGGACCCCCCCAGCGATTGATTGCTGGTTGTTGCCCAGAGCCCGGCCGGTAGCAACCCGGCGGAAATCCATGGCCCTGGATGGAGGAACAACACGCGCCCCCGCCCGCGCCACGGAAAAACTCCGTGGGCGTTTGGTTATATCAGATGCGGAGGGGCGCTGCCAGTACTAGGAGAGGCAGAGGGCAACGAATTTACTTTTTGGTCCGCCGCTGGTGCGTGCTGGGAATCTTCATGTCTTCGCGGTACTTGGCAACGGTACGGCGGGTGACCTGGATTCCCTGCGATTGCAGGATGCGGGTGATCTGCTCGTCGGTGTAGGGCCGGGAGGGATCTTCTTCCTCGATCAGCTTCTTGACCCGGCGCTTGAGGATGAGCAGCGAAGTTGCTCCGCCTTCCGGGCCGTTTACGCTTTCACTGAAGAAGTAGCGCAGCTCAAAGACTCCCTGCGGGGTGTGCGCGTACTTGCTGGCCACGGCGCGGCTCACGGTGGAAGGATGCACGCCAATCTCCTCGGCGACTTCCTTGATCATCATGGGCTTGAGGTAGTCAATGCCAAAATCCAGGAACTCGGTCTGACGTCCGATGATGGCGTAGCAAACCTTGAGGATGGTTTGTTTGCGCTGCTCGATGTTCTTGATGAGCTGGATAGCGGACTTGTAGCGCTCCTTGACGTAGGTGCGGACGTCCTTTTCGTTGCCATCCTTGCTGAGCATCTTCTTGTAGGTCGGGTTGAGGCGAAGCTGCGGCATATCGTCGTCATTCATCATGACGAGGTACTCGTCGCCCTGCTTGATGATGGCGACATCAGGCTCGATGAGGCGGGTCTCTGGAACGTTATAGCGCAGGCCCGGCTTGGGATCGAGGGTACGAATGAGGGTGACGCAGCGCTCGACCCGATCCATGCTCTTGCTCATGGCTCGTCCGATTTCGCGAATCTGCTTGTTCTGGAGCAAGTGCAGGTGCTTGTCGGCGATGACCAGTGCGTCTTCCAGCAGCTCGGGCATATCCGGCTCCCCGCCACGTTCGTCGTGGACGCGCTGGAAATCCTTGAGTTGGGCCATCAGGCACTCGCGCAGGTCACGCGCGGCTACGCCAATGGGGTCCATTTGCCGGACAAGATCGAGTGCCTCATGCAGCGCATCACGACCAAACAGAGCCTTGCAGGGCGGGTCCGGCTTGGGAACCAGCTTGGGACGCTCGGCGGATTCACTGCCGGCGGTCACACCACTCTGAGCCAGTTCCTGCTCCAGTGCGGCACCACCCTGCAGTGCGCTGAGAGAGCCGGTAGCCTGCTCCAGCAATTCTTCGTCAGAGGCGAGCAGGTAGCCGTCATCCCCGAGGTTGCCGATGATGAGTTCAGCGGCAGCCAGCACGTCATCCTTCACGTGCATGGCGCCGAGCTGCCACATCAGGTGGTCGGTGAGGGTAGTTGGCTTGGAGAGGAAGTTCTCAAAGGAGGGCTTCTCGATGGACTCCAGTTCGGTGTTGCTGCGGTACCCTGGGTCCAGATAATCATTGAAGAACGAGCCGAAATCGACCTCTTCAAAGGGATCGCGCTCTTCGGGTGTGGTGGCGGGAACCTCTTCGGCGGCGGCGGCACTCTCACGCTCGCGCTGCTCTTCCTTGGCGGCAATCTCATCTATGGTCGGAACCGTATCGATGTACTCGTCGAGCACAGGGTTTTCGACCATCTCTTCGTTGATCATGTCCTTGAGCTCAAGCTTGTTGAGGGCGAGGACGCTGACCATTTGCACCAGTCCGGGAGTAAGGATCTGGCGCTGCGTTACCTTGAGATTCAGCTTTGTAGATAGAAATACCATTTACCAACTAACTTGAGGGGAGGTTTCCCGGAATGATTTTAAACCAGAAAGTTAGGTTGTACATGGGAGTTCGGCAACCAAAATGCTAGAAGCAAGATTTAGCCCTGAAATGGTCGCTATACCAGAGTGAAACTCTCACCCAGATACACGCGTTTGACCTCAGGATCGTTGCCGAGCTGCTCGGGAGTTCCGGTGCGGAAGATGCGTCCCTCATTGATGATGTAGGCGCGGTCTGTGACAGACAGGGTCTCTCGGACGTTGTGATCGGTGATGAGAACGCCGATTCCGCTTTCCTTCAGCGTGAAGATGATCTTCTGCAGATCGAGCACGGCGATAGGGTCGATTCCGCTGAATGGTTCGTCGAGCAGGATGAATGTGGGATTGATACAGAGCGCGCGGGCGATCTCCACGCGACGGCGCTCACCACCACTCAACGCGTATCCCTTATTGGTGCGGATGTGGGCGAGGCCGAGCTGATCCAGCAGGTGCTCCATCTTGACGCGGCGCTCCTGCGATGTGGAGCTTTGCGTCTCCAGCACGGCAAGGATGTTTTCTTCCACGCTCAGCTTGCGGAAGACCGAAGCCTCCTGCGGCAGATAGCTGATGCCGTAGTTGCGCGCGCGCAGATACATGGGAACGTCAGTGATGTCGACGTCGCCGATCATGACCCTTCCAGTGTCTGGCGGGATGAGGCCGACGATCATATAAAAGCTGGTGGTTTTGCCCGCGCCGTTGGGACCCAGCAGGCCTACGACTTCTCCGCGATTGACCGTGAGCGAGACGCCGTTGACAACGCGGCGACCGCGATAGGACTTGCCGATCTCTTCAGTGGAAAGCGTCTGCATTAGCGGGAAATGTGGGTGTGGGTAACGGTTCTGGATGTACCGTTGCCCTCGACGACCACCCTATCATCGTGGCTGAAGAAGGTCAACGAATCGCCCCGGACGGTGCCGTTGACGGGATCGCTGAGCATGGGGTTGCCACCGGTCATCACGTACGTTCCTGCGGATGCGGTGTAGAGCAGGTGTTCGCCCTCGGCGCGGCGCTCCTGCTGCTGCACGCGGACGTGAGAGTTGGCAATGATGTGATCCAACTGGCTGGGACCGGGGGTGTGAGAGGCGCTGACGGCGTTGAGGAAGATGTCAGCCCGCTCGGCGGTCATCACGCCGTCTTCACTGCGGGCGATTACGCCTCCGGAGTAGCGCGCCTGACGATCGTTGTCGGCGTAGTCCAGGCGCGGCGCAGTGACCAGCATGGTGGTGGATTTGCCCTTGGCGTCCACCTGGAGGAAGACGCTGGTGACCAGGCGTTTGCGGTCGCCCAGGGCGAGGATGGTGCGGGCCTTCTGGTCGAAGTCGATGGTCTGCCCCTCGACGATGTTGGAGCCCTGCCACAGGCGGGCGCCTCCGGTGTAGTGAGCCAGGCCGGTAAGCTGCAGGGCGTTCATGGCGTGAGAGGTGACGTGCACGGGATCGGCGGTGGCCAGCAGGGCTCCGTTGGGTTGGAGCTTGAGCTCGCTGTAGGTGGTTTTGACGTTGCCCACGGCAAAGGCCTCACCGGTGCGGCGCACGAGGCGGATGCTATCGGCAGTCACGGTCATGCCGCCATCGACAATGCGCGGGTTGCCCAGGAGGGTCAGCGAGTCGTCTTGCGGAGAGTAGCTGGCGCGGTCAGCGTAGCTGGTGCGTCCGCCGGGCTCATTGGTGGAGCTTTGGGCTTCCTTGTAGCGGAAATTGCCTTCTTGAATCACCCGCGAGACTTCGCCGGCAGGAGTGAACTGGGCGACGATGGTTTGGCTGGTGCTCACCTTGTCAGGGGCGTTCGCAGCCTGGCTGGTGACTTTGACTGCGCCCGCTCCATGCACGGTGCGTAACTGATTCTGCTCGCCGAACTCGGCGGTAAAGTGCTGCGCGTCAACGATGGTCTGCTCTCCAGCATTTTTGGGGAGGGCGGACTTCATGATCATTCGACCCGGCGCAAGGGTTTGAGCCGAGCTGAGCAGACGGCCATCGTGAAGATTGAATGTCATGGCCTCCGAGGCGATGGAGAACGCCTGGGGATCTTTGCCGGTTTGCGGTGGCGCGCGCCGCAGAACTACGCCATGGGTTGCGTCAATGGTTTGCAGGAGGGATTCACCGGAGGCTGCGCCTTTTTTTGCGGGGGCTTGGGCGAAGTGCAGAAGCATCTCGGAAGAGTGTCCGCTGGCGGCCTGCTGAGTTGACTCCATATCAACTCCCCCGGTGAAGTTTGCTGTCTGGATTACGTTCCTGGGGCCGAGTTGCAGCTCCGCGTGGGGCGAGCGCAACTGCATGCCAGCGGAATCACTCATGCGCACGTTGCCTGCGGCGTGAATCACCTGCACGGAATTGTCGGCGGCGAGATCGACGGTTGCGGTGTCGGCAAGGATTTTGCGCTGCTGGCTGGTGACCTCAGCGGAATTCATGACCAGGACACGCGGTTCCTTGGTGAAGACTCCGTGTGCGGCCTGAATGTGCGCGGCCTGCTTGCCTTCGGTCTGAATGTCGACTTGAGAGTGCAGCGTCAACTCATTTTCCTGCGAGTTGTAGGTCGCTCCCTGGGCGGTTCCAGCGGCCTGGGGGACGCGGAAATCGACGAGGCCATCGGTTTCCGCCAAGCCGGTCTTCTGGTTGAATGTCATTCCCTGGGTGCGGAGGTGAATGGGATTCTTCATCTCGCGCGGGGGGGCCTGATCGTCCAGCTTCTGGCCTTCTGAGTTGGCTTCGAGGTCGATGTGAACTTCGCCTTTGGCAACGACCGTTCCGGCTGCCTGGTCGTACTCAAAGTCATCCCCGTAAATCTGGTCAAAGCGATCGGCCTTGCGTCCATAGACGATGATGTTGACGTCATGTAACTGGGCACGTCCGCCTTGTTTGAACTGAGTCACCTTGGAGGCGTGGATAGTGAAGAGGGTGCGACCGCCCTCGCTCTTGGAGAGGGTGAAGCCTTCTGAGGTTTGCTGAATGTTGACGCCAATTCGCGCGGGAAGGTTCTTGAGCGAGATGCGGAGCTGGTGGCGCGCATACAGATAGAAACCGGCTACGACCGAGATGACAACCAAGGCCAGGACGGCAAACCAGATTCGCAGGCGCGGGATCGATACGGGCATTTCTTATCCAGAATGTATGTATGCAAGTCCAGTGTACGCGAGGGGGCGGGGAGCCGCCCATTCGAAGCTTACGAATTCAGGGGGCGAAGTCAGACCATGGAAGGCGTGCGGGTTCCGCAGCTGCGGGGGAGGATGCGGTCACAGTGTGCGCTGTGGGGAGTGAAGTACGCAGAACTGCCCCAGAGTTGGAACAGCGCCAACTCTGGGCCACCCGCGATTGTTGAATACGACAGCCCTTTCCGCTCACTATCGCGTTCCGGAATGCGGGCTTTAGCGTGGAGGGAATTTGGCCGCCAGCTTCTGAACGGTGTTCATGTTGCGAAAGGTCACGCGGATTTTCAGAGTTTTCTCCAGGACGGAGGCCGCGAACTTGGATTCGCTCTGCTTGAGGCCACCGAGCCAGTAGAATTCGCTGCCATGCACGTGGAAGTCATCGATCTCCGACCTGAGGGCCAGCGCGAGGCGTGTGGATTCGGCATCGAGCGGGGCAGTCATGAATCCGACGCAGAAGGTTGCGGCCGTGGCGATGTTTGCGGCGGGAAATGGCTGGCAGCGCGCGACGGCTGCGAGATCCGTGTCGGTGCGGAGGAAGGTTGTGACCTCATAGCCGAGGGCCTTTTGTAGCGAGCTCTCAATGGATGCGGTGAGCGCGGCGGTGTCTTTGCGATTGGTCTCGAAGATCACGTTGCCGCTAGCGATGAAGGTTTCAACGGCGGCAAAGCGCATGGATACGAAGAGGGCGCGAAGGGCTTCCATTTTGACGACGTGGCCGCCAACGTTGATTGCCCGGAGAAACGCTACGTAACGGGTCATTGGGACCTCAGTGTCTCCAGTTCAGCCTCCACATCGAAAGCTTACTTACCGTTCGCGACGGCGGTGGTGGATTGAGTACGGCGGAAATCTGAAAGCACGAGTTGCAGGCCGCCTCCGAAGTCGGGATGCGAATTCTGTTCGATGCGGAAGAGAATGTCTACGAGGTCTCCGCCTGCGATTGGCTCGGCTTCGAGGCGATGCGCCATACGCCAGCCCAAGGCGTCTAACCCACGCGCCAACGCTCCGGTTGTGGATGCGGTGTGGCGGCGTAGCTTCAGCTTCATGTGTTTTTCGCGCATGATCCGGGGCTCGCCCATCAGGGTGGCGCCGCGAGAGAGGAAAATGGGCTCGGGATTGGCCATGCCGAAGGGCTGAAGGGCGCGAAGGGATTCAAAGAAACGCGGAGTGACGTCATCGATTGTGAGTTCGCCGTCATACTCCAACGCGGGTTGCAGTTCTTCGCCGGAAAGCTTGGCGCGAGCGTATTCGTTGAGGCGGCGGCGCAGTTCGGGGACGTGCTCGGAACGCATGGCAAAGCCGACGGCATGAGCGTGTCCACCAAAACGTAGGAAAAGCTCCGGCATGGTTTCGAGGCCATCGAGCAGATGAAAGCCGGGAATCGAACGGCCTGAACCGTGCGCCTCATCGCCATCGACGGCGATGACCAGCGCGGGGCGTCCGAAACGCTCGACCACGCGGGAGGCGCAGATGCCGATGACACCACGATGCCATCCCTCGCCATCCACCACCATGCAGGCGGCGTTGCTCAGTTCTTCACTCTCGGCAACCTGGAGGAGAACGGCTTCGGATATGCGCTGCTCCTCCTGCTGGCGGGCCGAGTTCAGCGTATTGAGACGCGTGGCTAGCTCTTTGGCTCGCGCCGGGTCTTTGACGGTGAAGAGTTCGACGACGTCACTGGCCACGTCCATGCGTCCGGCGGCGTTCATGCGGGGAGCGATGCGGAATGCTACCTCGCTGGCGGTGATGGCTCGGCCGTGATTGAGTTCGCAGACTTCGATCAGCGCATTGAGCCCCGGATTCACCACCTTGCGGAGACCTTCCAGACCGAGCGAGACGAAGACGCGATTCTCGCCGAGCAGCGGCACGGAGTCTGCGATGGTGGCGATGGCCACAATTTTGAGGAATGACGGGATAAGGCGTTGGCGGCCTGCACGCTCCAGAAGCGCCTGCGCGACTTTGAAGGCTACACCTGCGCCGCACAGATCTTTGCATGGGTAGCTGCAGCCGGGCTGGTTGGGGTTGAGCACGCTCAGGGCGCGGGGAATGCCTTCCTCATGCGCGACCAGGTGGTGATCGGTGACGATGAGGTCCACGCCGCAACGTTCGGCGGTCTCGGCGGCGGCAAAAGCGCGGATGCCGGTATCGACGCTGATGATGAGCTTGATGCCGTCGGCGGCGGCGCGTTCGATGACCTCGTCGCGCATGCCATAGCCCTCGAGGAGACGATGCGGCACGTGGAAGCTGCACTGGCCACCCAGCAACTCCACCGCGGTTTTCAGAATGACGGTGGCCATGGTGCCGTCCACATCGTAGTCGCCGTAGATCAGCATGGGCTCGCGCGATGCGATGGCGCGCTCAAGGCGTTCGACCGCCAGCTTCATGCCAAGCATTTCCATGGGGGAGTGCAGATGATCCAGCGAGGGGTGAAGAAAGCGATAAGCATCCTCGACGGATGAGATTCCCCGGGAGGCCAGTAGTCCGGCGACGATCTCGGGAAGGTCCATGGCGGCGGCGAGAATTGGACCTGTTTTTTGCGGATCAGCGCCGTTCGCTGTTTCAGAAACCCGCTGAAGCCACCGCACGCTCAGCGCTCGTCCTCGTCAGAGCCGTCGGTAGAGCCGTCGATCATGATGCCGCCAAGATCGTCGGCCATCTCCTGCAACGCCTTGTAGCCCTCGTACCATTCGGTAGAGAGCTCGCACAGGAACATGACGCCCTGGTAGGGAAAGCCGAGTTGAATGAAGCCGATACGACCAAAGTAGGAGCGTAGCTGGCGGGCGGTCTCCATGTCCTCTTCACGGCTGAAGCTGGAACGCCGCAGCTCGGAGAGGAGGAAATCCACGTCGTCGGCCTCAAGCTGCACGGAGTTCATGGTGAGGAAAGGCGCACCGGAGGCGCGCGCAAGCTCGACGAAGCTCTTCCAGCTTTCGGTTACGTCGTCATCATCCCAAAGCACACTGGGCATTTCGTCCGGAATGTAGCCGTGGAAACGCCGCAGCCCCAAGCCCTGGGTGAAGGCGTCCATATCGTCGTGAATACTGGTCAGGTCTTCTAACATCGCTCTTGTGTTCTAACAAATGGATGCTCCGGCTGCAACCCACGTCAGGCCAACCGTCCGCCCATCATACTCCCGGAGGCTGAGAACAGCATGACTGGAGCGCCCGGCGCGGAACAAAAATCTTCTCCGTAACTTATCTTCCGGGCAGGATCGTCCGATTCACTCTTAACAGATTTCAGGGAACGAAAGTCGATTGAATCTCACGAAGGGCCAGTGCCGGTCGTGCTACTCCGGTAATGTGACACAAACGCATCCATGAGCGAACCTAGGTAAGAACAAGGAGCAAGGAATTGTTGAAGCGGCGGACAGACACGAGCAAGCAGCACGGCTTTTCAATTCTGGAGCTGGCCATTGCCCTTGGAATCATCATCATAGTTGCCGCCATTGCAATTCCGAACCTGCTGCGCGCCAGAGTCGCCGCCAATGAGGCTTCCGCCGTGGAATCGCTCAGGGCCATCAACTCCGCCCAGATTGGTTATCTCCAGGTGTACCCGGACCTGGGCACCTACGCTTGCCAGCTTGCCTATCTTGGACCTCCGCTGGGCAATACCACGGCAAACTCCACGGCCGCCGATCTCATCGATATCCAGCTCTCCAGCGGAACCAAGAGCGGATATAACTTTTATATGAACTGCACTCCTCCGCGTGGCGACGGCACGACCGGATATGAAGTGAAGACGGCACCCACGGGCGCGAGCATCACGGACACGACCTGCGGCACAGACAGCGGCCGCTGCTTCTACACCAACGATCATGGAATGGTTTACTGGATGCTCGGCCCGGGAAGCTCGGAAAGCACAGCATTCAGCCTCTCTCCGATCTCATAGCTGGCCTGATCACGGCGGGCATGTTCGCGGTGTGCTAAAATTTGTTCTTCCGTAGCTCTGGATTCGACACACACATCATGCTCTTTTCGAAAGAATACGTGGGCTATCTAGCCCGGCAAGTCGTCAAACGGCTGCAAGACAATCATTTCATCCAAACGCACGAGCCCGTGAAAGTCATCGAGCGCGTCCAGAGCTCAATGGTCGAAGAGTTGAGCCTTGAAGACCGCATCAATGATGAAGTACGCGTGATACTTGAGGCGTATTCGGACGAGATGCGTGACCGCGGCGCGAATTACCAGGAAATGTTCAAGAAAGTTAAGAACGAACTGGTGCGCAAATACAAGGCGGTGCTATGAGACTGTCTCGCGAAAAACTTAACAAGCTCGCCTCCGCCACCACCGAACAGCTCGCTAATACCAAGGAAGTCGAGTTCCTGGAAGGCTATGACGATATTCGTCAGGAGATGCGGCGCATCCTGGAAGAACTGCTGATTAACGAGGAAAAGCTCGACAAGGCAGCGCGTTTAAAGATCGAGAGCCAGACCCGCATCATTCCCGAAGGAAGCCCGGAGTGGATGATTTTGTATCACAAGTACTATAACGACGAGGTCAAGAAACTGGGCTTGTAACGCCCAATCGCTTTCATTCGGAGCCCCGCACACGTTGCGGGGCTTTTGTTTACGGGAAGGGTATGTCACTGCTTGCGGAGTGGGTGAAAAAGGCGGCGCTGGAAGAGGGCTTCTCGCTGGCGGGCATTGCGCCTGCCGGGCCGCTGCGCGAGCTTGACTACTTCCCTGCCTGGATCGACTCCGGCTATCACGGCGAGATGGAATATCTCGCAAAGACCAACGAAGCCGGCGAGTTGAAGCGGGCGGCACTGGCCAATGTTGCGCCATGGGCGAAGTCTGTGGTGGTCTGCGCGGCCAACTATAACTCGGACGCACCGTATTCGACGGAGTGCGAAGATGCAGATCGCGGATGGATTTCGCGCTATGCGTTTGTGCAAACCGATTATCACGAGCTGCTGCTGGGACGCCTGCGGCAGGTGGAAAAGCGCATGGCGGAGCACATTGCCGCCGAGGGCCATACCACACCGCGCACCTGGTGCTACGTGGACACCGGCCCGGTGGTGGAGCGCGTGCTGGCACAATACTCCGGCATTGGATGGACGGGCAAGAACGCTTGCATTCTGAATCAGCAGCTTGGGTCGTGGCTTTTTCTTGGAGTGATTCTGAGCAGTCACGGGATGCCGCCGGATATGCCTGCTGCCGACCGTTGCGGAAGTTGCACTCGCTGCCTGGACGCCTGCCCGACACAAGCGCTGATCGCACCGCGGAAGTTGGACGCGACGCGCTGCATCTCCTACCTCACCATTGAGCAGCGCGGGCCCGTGGATGAGGCGTTGCGCACGAAGATGGGGCGGCATCTATTTGGCTGCGACATTTGTCAGGACGTTTGCCCCTGGAATCGGCGCGCGAAGAAGATGCGTGCGTCCGTTGCTGCCGACCCGGCTTTTGCGCCACGTACCGAACTCGTCAATCCCTCTTTGCAGTGGATTTCAGGTATGAACGAAGAAGAGTTTCGGCGTGTCTTCAAGGGATCTCCTGTGAAACGGGCCAAACTCAGAGGATTGCTGCGCAGCGCCGCCATTGCGATGGGCAATAGCGGAGACCGAAACCATCTGCCTCGTCTGCGTGAACTGGCCGGGCATATCGACCCGGCCATAGCCGAACACGCACGCTGGGCGATTGCGAGATTGGAGACGACCACACCCGATGCCGCTCCCAAGAATTCTTAGCGCAACCCGGGCCAATGGCGGCACCAGCAGAAGTTCTGTTCATGGCAGCCGACTGTTTATGCGGCGTCCGCTGGATCTGCGCGCACGACTGGTAGCACTGCTCGCAACGGGAGAGCACGTGATTGTTCATGCACGGACCTGCGACCTTTCCCACAGCGGCGCAGGAGTAACGCTGACCGGCGAGCTACCTACGGGGACAGATGTGATGCTCTGCCTTCGACTGCCGGGCGGCGGCCAGCTCTGCATGCAGGCGGTGATTGCGCGGCGGCATGGATTCCACGCCGGGCTTCGCTTTGTACGCCCAACGGCCGAGCAGCGCCTGCTGCTTTCTGAACTCTGTTTCGCCTGAGCCGAACCGAATCGCATCCAAGAAAACTGGACGGGCCTGATCGTGCCCTCAATCTGAGTCCTCAAAAGGGGAGGAAGCTGCCATGCGCTCGCGAGGCTGGTTGCTGGCGCCATTGTTGCTCACGCTGACTTCGCTCACGACTACGTTGCTCACGCTGACTTCGACCTCATCCGCGCAGACATCATCGTCAAAGTGGTTTGCCGTGCAAACAGAGCACGTTGTCAGCTACTCCGATGAGAGTGATCGCGGTGCACGCGAGGCTGCGCAGCGCACCGAACAACTGATCGCTGTGTTCCAGGAGATATTCCACCGCAAGAGCACTTCCTTCGCCACACCTCTGCGAGTGATAGTGGCGCATGCCGCGCCACAGGCAAATGAGAGCGCTGCAACGCTTTCGACACTTGCGCGCACTCCTATCGCCAACTACGTGACAGTCGATCTCTCGCAGCCGGAGTCGTGGACAGAAGCGGCCCGCTCCATTGCGACGCTGACACTGGAGGATAACTATCCACGGGCGCAACCCTGGTTTGACTCCGGCATTGCGAGCTACCTGACTGGGGTGCGCTTCAGCGCAGACCAGATGGAATTAGGCGGAGCACCGCCGGGACTCGTAATGCCTGCGGCAAGCGAGTGGATTCCGATTGGAAAATTGCTGGAGATGAAGGACAGCGCGCAGCTTTCTAGCGTGCAAGATCGGTCCACTGCGCAAAGTCAGGCGCAGAATCGAGCGTTTGAAGCGGAATCCTGGGCGCTGGTGCGTTGGTTGATTGAGAACAGCCGCATGGCACAGGCGGGAGCCTACTTGAACGCGGTGCAGTGGCGCGGCGCAACTACGGAGCGGGCCGTGGCCGAAGCTTTCTCTATAAGTCCCGCAGACCTGGACCGCGAGGTGAGGGAGTCATTAACGAAATTGGCGACACGGAAGATGGCCGCACCGCACGTTGACGGAAATACTTTTCATTCCAGCAAAGTGTCTGCGGTGGATATGCATGTGCACCAGGCCAACCTGTCGCTTTTTGGTCCTGACGGAGATAGCGCGTTGCAAGAGTTGACGGCGTTCATGCGGGAGAATCAGGAGAACGCGATGGTGCATCGCTCACTGGCGTGGGCCTTTCTCCTGCGCAACGACCTGGAGAATGCAGTGGAACACATCCGGCGCGCGCTGGCGCTGCAAGACTCCGACGCCACGATGCATTACCTGTATGCGCGATGGGTCAACCGGGGCGATGACAATGTCATTCACCTTGAGTCCGCCGAAGTAAAAATGGGGACGGAGTTGAAGGCTGCACTCCGGCGCGACCAGAACTACGCCGCCGCACTGGAACTGTTGGGACTGGCACAGTTAAGCGACCACGAGGTGAAACCTGCGCTGGAAAACCTGCAGCGCGCTTCAGCACTGCGCCCGCGCAGCAGTCGCTACTCGCTGAACCTGGCGCGTGCGTATGAGGCAGAAGGAAATCTGGATGCGGCACGGAACCTGATGCTCTTCGCAAGGGACGGCAGCGACAAGGCGGTCGCGGCTGAGGCACGAATCCTGCTGGAACAGATTGGTTCGCAGAAAAGGCAGGCGCGGGATTGGCGCAACGCAGGATTGCAGCCACAGGCTACTGCCGCGCCAAGCAAGTATGACAATCTGCAGGATGCGATTGCGGAGGATGAGGCCGCGGAAGCGAAGAGCAAGCGTCCGGAAACCGCGCCTGACACACGAAAAGTCGAGTACCTGAAAGGACGCGTGATCTCCGTGGAGTGTTCGCCAGCGGCAGCGGCCACGCTCGCAGTGGAAGCTGCCGGACACCGCTGGAGGATTCGCGTGGCAGACCGAACCAAGGTGGTGATGCTTGGAGTGGAGCACTTCGACTGCGGCTGGAGTGGACTTTCGGTATCCATCAATTACAAGCGGGCGGGTAGCTACCAGGGCGACCTGGTTTCATTGGAGGCAGATTGAATGGGGGTGAAAGGGCCCTGGGGGATAGGGCCAGCTTACAAATAAGGCATTAAGAGAAACTATCCGCGGCTCACGTTTTGCGCCTGAAGACCTTTGGGTCCCTTGACGCATTCAAACTCAACGGTTTCGCCTTCGTTCAAGGTGCGATACCCGTTTTCCTGGATGACCGAGTAGTGCACGAATACATCTTCACCCGTACTGCGCTGAATGAATCCGTATCCCTTTGCGCCGTTAAACCACTTGACCGTGCCCTTTTCTTTCACAATCACTCCTTTTCATCGAGCAAATACAACCAGTATTCAAAGTTACGAATGTACGAACTTAGCCTGCCAACAACAAATCCGGATTCCGTCGTATTTTCAGACGCTACGAAAATTAATGCGCGTTGCTGAAAAGACGATGGAATCCGGATTTGAATGCTGCGCCGACTGCTAACTGCACAACCACTCTATTCCTTCACTACACCGCAACAGCAATGCCAGTAAAATACCACTCAAGCATCATGGAATGTGTAACCCAATCTACTCTGGCTGGCAAGCAAATGTTATTGCCAGAAGGAAAAAACTCCCAATATGGAATAGATTTTGACGATTATTCAAATTTCGCGCAGGAACTCAGGTGTTTCAAGACCGTTCCCAAGGGAGATATATGCCTGATGGTTCGCTACAATAGAGATAGCCATCATGACAATCGAAAGCACATCTACCGTCGCGGCGCCTGTTGCGGCGGGCGCGGTTTTATCCACCAGCCCTGACCCGATCGAAGAGTTGCGCAGTTCCATGCTGCAGACATTGCGGCGCAATGGGTGGTCCACGCTGAAGTACCTGGGCACTACGGAAGTACATACCTACGCGTTTTCCGTGGCGGCCAATGCCATCCTTTCTTTCTTCCCAGCATCGGTTCTGCTGCTGACGATCAGCCGGCGCCTCTTCCACTCACCGTCGATGGTGAATGCGATCCGGCGGATGCTGGGCGTGTATCTGCCGAGCAACCAGCCGTTCATCGTGAAGAGCGTTACGGACATGGCGGCGAGCCATAAGATCCAACTGTTCTCGATTGTGATGCTGCTGATCAGTTGCACAGGTGTGTTTGAACCGCTGGAAGTGGCCCTCAACTCGGTATGGGGATTCAAGTCCCGCAATTATCTGATGAACCAGGTGGTGTCCCTGGGGCTGGCGCTGTGCTGCGGAGTGCTGGCGTTGATGAGCGTGGCGGGCACGGCAGGGGTCTGGGCTCCGGCGGCAGAGGCGCAAATGTGGCTGGGCAATCATATTGGCACCGGCGTGATTTACTCACTGGCAGACAAGATCAACCTGACCATTCAATTCGTTGCCCTGAAGATTTTTGGGATGATTGCCAGCGTGCTGATCTTCTTCCTGATTTACTGGCTGCTGCCAAATGGAAAAGTGCCATACAAGGCAGTGCTGCCTGCGGCGATCATTACGGGCGTGGCTTGGGAGTTTGCGAGAATGCTTTACGTGGCTTGCCTGCCGCTGCTGGATTTCTCCGAGTCTTACGGACCGTTCTATGTGTCGGTAACGTTGATTTTCTGGGCATTTTTCTCAGGATTGCTGTTGCTGGGCGGCGCGCATCTTTCTGCGCAGGACTTGAGAACGTCGCAGAAGCTCTCCTTGATGACGCCAGTTCTGGAGTCCAAGCCCTCGGGCAAGGATTAACCAAAAGAGTAATCATTTCGAACTGAGATATTACACATCGGGCAATCGTCTGGCTGGTATCGGAACGATTGACGAGAAAGACAACAGGCACCCCACGTGGGGTGCCTGTTTTGTAATTACCCGCCTTGGTAATCGTTGCTAATCGAGGGCGGGTGGACCGTCATGAGGATGTTTGCCGGGGGTTCCGATGAACCAGTCTGTCCATTCGGTAACGGTCTTCCACCAGAGTTGCGAGTTTTGCGGCTTGAGAACCCAGTGTCCTTCGTCCGGGAAGTAGAGCATGCGGCTGGGGACCTTGAGGCGTTGCAAGGTGGTGAAGAGTTGGAAGCCTTCGCTGACGTCGAGACGGTAGTCGAGCTGTCCGTGGATGACCAGCGTTGGGGTTTTGAAGTTCGTGGCGGCGAGGGCTGGCGACCAGCGGCGATAGAGTGCGCGGTTTGACCATGGGGTTCCGGTGAATTCCCACTCGTTGAACCAGAGCTCTTCGGTGGTGCCGTAGGCGGACTCGGGATTGAACATGCCGTCATGCGAGACGATGCACTTGAAACGGTCGCTGTGACCGAGAATCCAGTTGGCCATGTAGCCGCCGTAGCTTGCGCCGAGGGCGCACTCGCGCTCGCGATCAATGAAGCCGTACTTGCGCTCGGCGAAATCGAGGCCGAGCATAAGGTCGTCAAAGGGGCGTCCGCCCCAGTCTCCGTTAATGTCATCAATGAACTGCTGCCCATAGCCGGTCGAGCCGCGGGGATTGATCATGACGACGACGTAGCCGGAGGCGGCGAAGAGATTGGGATTCCAGCGGAAGCTCCAGTCGTCACCCCATGCGCCTTGCGGGCCTCCGTGGATGAGGAACTTGACGGGATACTTGTGGCTGGGATCGAAGTCGGGCGGTTTGAGAATGAAGCCTTCGACTTGCTTCTTCTCCGCACCGGTGAACCAGAACCACTCGGCGGCCTGCATCTGGACTTGCGAGAGCACAGCGTCATTCATGTGAGTGAGCTGACGTGCGGCGGAGGACGCGGCGATGCTGTCATCTTTCTCAGAGTAAACGAGGCGCTGAGCTTTGGCCTGGCTCTTGACGGGGCCGTGACGTTTGGTGACGGGCTCAGGCGTAGGTGCAAGGTACTCCGCAAGGGAGATGGCGAAGAGCTCACTTGGGAAGCGGACGGAGTTGCGCGAGAAGACCAGGGTCTTGCCGTCTGCGGTAGGAGTAGGCGAGCTGTTGAAGCCACGGACAATTGTGCGAGGCTGCCCGGTGCCGGAGATATCGACGGAATAGATGGGCGAGTCACCGGCGTCCTCGGCGGTGATGAAGAGGTGTGAGGAGTCCGGGGCCCAGGCTACGGAATCAACCCAGCGATCAAAGTTCTCGGTGAGGTTGATGATGTTTCCGGTGGCGCGTTCGATGAGTTGGAGGCGGAAGCGGTCGCTCTCGTATCCGGCGCGGAACTGTGAGCGGATGGCGATGTACTTACCGTTGGGCGAGTAAAGGGGCGTGGAGTCCGAGCCATGGTTGGCAGCGGTGAGATTGACGGGCTTGGCGTTGGGATTGGTGAGCGAGAGAGTAAATACATCGCTATTTGTCGATGTAGCCTGCACCTCGTCGAGATTGCTGGTGAAGGCTACCTCGCGGCCATCGGGAGAGAAGCGGTACTGATCGTCACCGCCGAGCGAGAATGGCGGAACATCGTGCTCGCCGGGAGTGAGGTCGCGGGGAGCACAGGGAAGACCCACATCTGCTGACTGCGGCAGATGTGGGGCACCAGCGCCCGGACAGCTAGCGGGGATCAGGAAGAGGTGCGAACGCTTGCCATTGTCATAGGCATCCCAGTGGCGATACATGAGGTGGTCGAAGACCTTGGCCTTGACCTTGGAAGCGGCGGCGGCTTCGTCCCTGGCCTTGTTGCAGGCTTCGTCGTGGCAATGCGGCCATACGGCAGAGAGAAAGAGAATCTGCTTGCCATCCGGCGACCAGGTGCCACCGTCTGCCTCTGTGGAGATATGCGTGACCTGCCATGGGGAGGCAATGAGCGTTCCTGTTTCGGAGTGAAAGGGCTGAACGTAAATCTGCGATTGGCCATCGCGGATGGCGGTAAAGAGCACGCGCTTTCCGTCGGGCGAAAAGCGGAGACGATCCTCGCTACCCTGCCCCGGTTCGGTGAGGCGGTGTGGCTCGCCACCAGCGAGGGGGATGACCCAGATGTGCGAGTGCTTGGAGTTCTCGGCAAGAGAGACATCGACGGCAGAGAAGGCGACCCAGTGAGCATCGGGCGAGACAGTGAAGTCGCCAACACGCTTGAGCTTCATCATGTCTTCAAAGGTGAACGGGCGCTTCTGAGCAACGGCGGAACACGTGGCAAGCAGGAGGATGGCGATGAGGAGGCGACGCATGACTGGTTCTCCAGAGTGGAAGCATTGAGTTTATCGCATGGGGGAGCAGGTTGCACAGGTTGCTCAGGTTACACAGGTTCGCAGGTTCAAGGTTTCAAGGTTTCAAAGTTTCAAGGTTTCAAGGTTGCGAGCAACGGCAAACCAGCAAGTTGCACGGTTAGGACGGCGAGAGACGGCGCTCGTGCTGTTCTCAGATAGATCAACTACCCCACCCTCCGCCCAAAAGCGGGCGGAAGGGTAGGGCACCCAAACCGTTATGATTAAGACATGAAGAAGGATGAAGCGTTGCGGTTGGTACAGGAGTTGGAAGAGTTTCTCGTCCGGGAGCCGGACGCAGGATGGAATCAGGGGGCGGATGCGTTCTTCCGGGAGCGGTGCCGGTTGCTGAAGATGGCCGTGCCGCACAATTCCGAGTGCGCCAACGTGTTGAACTGGGCGGGGATTTACTACTCGGCAAGCAAGTGGGAGCGGTATGGGGCTCCGAAGGTGCGCGAGTTTTTGGAGAAGGCGTTGGGGCGGGTGAGGACGAAGACGGAAAACTACTACAAGTGGATTGCGGATTGAGTTAAGGGCAAGGCAACGGCAAGTTGTGGTTGAGAAACCTCGGGCGGCGCTTGATATTTCAGAGGGGTCCTTCACTTCGTTCAGGATGACACTTCAAAAACCATTGTTCGAAGTCACACCATGAGCATTGTGGCGGGCACATTGTGATCAGCATTGCCGCATTGAGGCTGGAGATATAACATCGCGAATATGGCTGGAAATCAGGACGAGAAGTCGCGGCTGGTGGCCGGTGGGCCACTGGAGGGCGAGGAAGAAGTTGAACTGAAGCTGCGGCCTCAGCGGCTGCAGGAGTTTATTGGACAGCCCAAGGTGAAAGAGAACCTTGCGGTGGCGATTGCTGCGGCGCGGGCTCGCGGCGAGGCGCTGGACCACATCCTGCTGTACGGGCCTCCGGGGCTGGGCAAGACCACGCTGGCGACGATTATTGCCAACGAGATGGATGCCGCGTTTCAGCAGACTTCTGGACCGACCTTGCAGATCAAGGGCGATTTGACGGCGATCCTGACGAATGTGCAGGAACGGCAGGTGCTGTTTGTGGACGAAGTTCACAGGCTGCAACCGGCGCTGGAAGAGCTGCTGTATTCGGCGCTGGAAGATTGCCGGTTGGACATTATGGTGGGGCAAGGACCGTCGGCGCGGACGCACTCGTTTGAGATTCCGGCATTTACTTTTGTGGGGGCTACGACGCGGATCGGGTTGCTGTCGGCTCCGCTGCGGTCGAGACTGGGACTGGTGCTACGGCTGGAGTTTTATTCGCACGAAGACTTGAAGATCATCTTGAACCGCTCGGCACAGATCATCAA
>Ga0182012_10001221_pt1 | contig 28303 bp, 22 predicted proteins | sample 612S2SmetaG_FD_120486 | JGI IMG/M metagenome (GOLD analysis project Ga0182012, IMG submission 120486) | Permafrost microbial communities from Stordalen Mire, Sweden - 612S2S metaG | ecosystem: Environmental > Terrestrial > Soil > Wetlands > Permafrost | place: Sweden: Stordalen | collected...
CGATATGGTTTTGCGAAAGATCAGGTTCGCCAGGACATTGATAGTTGGTTTTCTACCCTCAAGTGAGTTGTTAATTGAACGCCCGAGGGTGTCAGAAAGAATGTGTAAGCAGGTTTCTGATACCCTCGGTTATGGAAATGCTCAGTGAGCACATGTGTGAAGGCTGGCTTGAGGAATACCTGCTCACCGGACTCGATGTTCAATCAACACGCGAAGTGGCTGAAGGTTAGCAAAGGAATACCTTGGCGTTGGCAAACGGCCGGGCCCTCCGGCACCGCTTCGGTCACCTAGTCAAGCGACGGCTAGGTCAATCCCGCTGCCTCGAACCGGCGGATCGTCAACCACACCGTCGACGGCGCCGTCCCCACTCGCCGGGCAATCTCGCGGCTCGGCATCCCGGCCGCCCTTCAATATTATCACCTCGCGTATCAAGCAGCGAGGGGGCCGTTCCTTGTGGATAGCGCAGCGTCCGTGAATTCGCCCGAACGGCGCGGGACGCAGAATTCCGCCCAATCTTCCATCAGCTTGCGCCGCTTTTCGAGCTTTGCTCCGCGTTGATACGCTGCAACCGTCTCGTTTTTGTACTTGTGTGCCAGAGCAGCCTCACGAACGCCGTCTGGATAATCGGTGCATTCTTCAGCCCAGGTCGCAAACGTGGCCCGAAAGCCGTGAACGGTCACATGTCCGTAACCCAAGCGATCGAGAACGGCGAGCATTGCCATGTTTGAAAACGGCGCGTCGCCGACGCTCGGAAAGATCAATTCCCTTTGGCTGCCGTCACGCATCTTGTCCAAAATCGCCAGCGCCGGACCCGAAAGCGGCACGCAGTGATCCTCGTCCATCTTCATGCGCTCGCCAGGAATCTTCCAGATTGCGCGTGGCCGATCAATTTCGGTCCACCGAGCTCCAAGTATTTCGTTCGTTCGACAAACTGTGAAAATCAGAAAGCGAAGTGCCTGCGCCGCGCCGCCATCAGCGCCGGCCAATTCAGGCATGAATTGCGGTGTTTCGGTGTAGGGCAGGGCGGGGTGGTGACGAGCCTTACGCTTCGGCCGCTTCGGAAGTTTTTCCCGAAGCTGCTTGGTCATTTCCGCTGGATTGCGAAACCTACTGTCGTTGATGTCGACATTCTTCGCGATTATCGTTTCGATGCGCCCGCGGACGCGGTTCGCGGTCTCGCGCTTCTCGATCCAAATCGGCTTGAGCAGCTCGAAAATGTGGCTCGGCAATATCTCCGGGATGCGCAAATCACCGATCGTCGGGTAGGCGTATTGTTTGAGCGACGACGGCCATTGTGCGGCGTGCTTTTTGCTCCACTTGGCCTCATTGTCCTTGACGTATCTTTCCGCGCACTCCCTGAACGTAGACGCTACGGCGACGGCCGCTTCGGCTCTTGCGCGCTCTTTGGCCACTCGGATGGTTTGAACGATATCGACGCCGGCACGCACGTCCTGGCGCGCCGCGTCGCGCTTGATCCGGGCGTCCTTCAGTGACAGGTCCTGCAAGGAGCCCAGGCCGTGCCAGCGTTCTTTGCCTTTAATCCAATACCGATAGGACCAGCTCTTCGATGTCGGGCTGGCCACGATAAGGTATAGACCATCCCCGTCCGGGTATTTCCCGGGGGCGACCAGTCGAGCGACTTCCAAGGGTTTGAGTTTCCCAGGCATGTCTGTTCTCCGAAAAACCGTCCGCCAAAGCCACGGAAAAAGCTACGGTCAACGGTCTCAATTCTGGCGAATGCCGGTGAACAAGTAAATACAACTCAGCCAGATAACACGTTGATTTTATTGAGCCTTCCGAACAGTGGCGAACAAGGGAGAACAGTGTACTGGCGGAAGGGGTGGGATTCGAACCCACGGTACCCTTGCAGGCACGCCGGTTTTCAAGACCGGTGCCTTAAACCACTCGGCCACCCTTCCCTTGGGGACCACCTCATGGGCGAACGCGGTGCGGATTGCAAGCGGCGGCGCGCTGGCCCATCGACTTATTGCGGCAACGGCGCCGACCCACGACCGTTCGGCGTGAATCCGCGCAGCCGTGCACCGGGGCAGCGGCTTTCTTGGTTCGGTCAGTCCCTCGAGTGATGCGCTTGAAATGCCATCGGCTCCACGCGCGCCGCGCTGGCTATGATACCCGGACACCCCTCGCAACCTCGCCAGCCGCAAGCCACAGGGCGCCCTTTCCCCGCAGAACTACGGTGGCCGAACTTCAATGGCAATTAAGGAGAGCGTGCCACGGTCAGGCTCTGTCAGGCCGGTCAAAGGACGTTGGGTCGTAATGTCGGATGTTGTTCGTGTGTCACCCATTTTGCATTTCAGCGCCCTGAGGATTGGCAAATGTTAACCACCACCAGCGTTGCTCCTGAAGACGTTGCCCGTGAAGACGTTGCACCAGCTCGGTCTTCATCTCACTTGCGTTTCATTGTGATAGGCGTGGTACTGATCGTAACCATCATCGCGGCGACGATATCGCTGGTCTGGATGTTTCGAAACGATGCGATCGCAGCCTACCGGACTGCCACGATGAATCTGGGAAATGGCATGTCCCAGCAGACCTCCCAGGCGATCACCTCCATCGACCGCGCCGTGCATGAGATTGAGGCCGGTCTGACCTCGGATTCCGTCGCGAGCGCCGATGCGATCGGGGTTGCCATGCGAAGCCGTGCCAGCTTCGATCTGCTTGCAAGCGCGAGCAAGGGAACTCCGTTTTTAAACGGGCTGGCGATGATCGATTCCAAAGGCATCGTGCAGAATTCCTCCGGGTCCGCGGTGGCGATCGGGCGGGATGTCAGTCACGAGGACTTCTTCACCCACTTCAGTGCCCAAAACGACTCCAATTCCTTTGTCAGCGCTCCGGTCAAAAGCAAGGTGAGCGGCAAGTGGACTGCAATTCTATCCCGCCGGATCAACGACCCTCACGGCAGCTTTGCTGGAATCGCGGCTGCGGAGATTTCGCTTGCTTCGATCGAGGCATTCTATAGCGGGGCCATGCCCGCGCGCCGTTCGGTTTCAATGGTGCGAAGGGATGGCATGGTCATGGTTCGTTTCCCGCATCGGGAGGAGGAGATCGGCCAGGTCATCCCGGCCACCAGCCTCTGGTATGGGGCCGTCGCGCAAGGCGGCGGGGCCTACCATGCGGGTGATTATTTCACGCAGGAGCCGGTCGTTGCATTCGCGCGTCCATTGAAGGATCTGCCGCTGGTGGTGCAGGCTTCCGTCGCCGAGGCCGATGTGCTGGTCGATTGGCCTCGACAAGTGCTGTGGCTGGTGCTCGGAGCGGCCGCCGCCATCGTCGGCCTGGTCGCGCTGCTGCGGCACCTCGCCCGACAAGTCGATCGTCTGGAGACCTCGGGGGCCTTGTTGGCCACCAAGAACATGGAGCTGGAAACCGCGCATACTCATCTGGATGCGGCGTTGGCCAACATCTCGCTTGGGGTAACCCTGTTCGATGGGGACAAGAAGCTCATTGTCGCCAATCAAAAATACCGTGATATCTACAACCTGCCGCCGGAGGCGACGCGGCCCGGGGTCAGCCTGGCTGAACTGATGGATTATCTATTCGCGTCGAGCAGATTTCCCCGCGTCGGTCGCGACGAATATGTAACCGCGAGATCCGCGATGATCGAAAGCGGTGAGCGGAAGCAGGCAGTCGTCGACTTGGTCAACGGGCAAACTGTTTTCATCACCCGTCAGCCCATGCCTCACGGCGGCTGGATCTCAGCTCATGAAGATATCACCGAGCGTCACGAGGCCGACCGCCATATTCGCTTTCTTGCACACCACGATGTACTGACCGGCCTGTCGAACCGGGCCTATTTCACCGAGCAACTCGAGGGCGCCGTCGCCCGCCTGCAGCGCCACGGCGAGCCCTTCAGTGTGTTCATGATGGATCTCGACAAGTTCAAGAACGTCAACGACACGCTGGGCCATCCGGCCGGAGATGAACTGCTCCGGGAGGCCGCGCAAAGGCTGCAGTCCTCGCTGCGTGAAACCGACGTGCTCGCCCGTTTGGGCGGCGATGAATTTGCCATCATTCAATCGGGCGAGAAAAAGCCACGCGAGGGCGCAACCAGTCTGGCCGCCCGCATCATTGAGCTTATTTCGCAACCCTACGATCTCGATGGCAACGTGGTCTCCGTAGGTTGCAGCATCGGCATCGCGCTGGCTCCGGAACACGCCGACAACAGCTCGGATCTGCTCAAGATGGCCGATCTCGCGCTCTACGCGGTCAAGGAAGCCGGCAGAAACGGCTTCCGCCTGTTCGAAGCCGAGATGCTGGCGGCCATGGATGGCCGCCGCGAGCTCGAGGATGAGCTGCGCCTTGCGATTTCGCGCGAAGAGTTCGAGCTGCACTATCAGGCCCTGGTCGACGCCAGGACAGGTCGGCAGGCCGGTTTCGAGGCGCTGGTACGTTGGCGCAGCCCGACACGCGGTCTGGTGATGCCTGACAAGTTCATTCCATTGGCCGAGGAGACCGGCCTGATCGTTTCGCTTGGCGAGTGGATCCTGCAACGGGCGTGTCTGGATGCGGTGAGCTGGCCATCCCATCTCAAGGTCGCCGTCAATCTGTCGCCGGTTCAATTGGCGCAGCCCGATCTGTTTCAGCGGGTGCGGAGCGCGCTTGCTGCATCCTCGCTGCCGGCGGAGCGACTGGAACTGGAAATCACGGAGACGGCGCTGTTCAAGGGCGATGCGGCCAGCATCAAGCTGATACGCAAGTTCAAGAGGCTTGGGATTTCGATTGCCCTCGATGATTTCGGAACCGGATACTCGTCGCTCACTTATCTCACGACGGTCCCGTTCGACAAGATAAAGATCGATCGATCCTTCACGATGAACATGACCAAACGCGCCGATTGTGCCGCGATCGTCGCAGCGGTCATCGCGCTCGGGCGCAGCCTGAAAACCCAGACGGTGGCGGAGGGCGTCGAAACCGAACAGCAACTCGCCATTCTCAGGGAAGCCGGCGTGACCATGGTCCAGGGCTACCTGTTCGGCGTTCCCTGTCCGGCATCGGCCCTGGTGCTCGACGATGTCGTGACCGGGGATCCCGTCGCCAGCGCGGCCTGAGGCCGCCCGCTTTTGTCAGGGCGAGGCTTGCGCGAAGAATGGCAGCTGGCATGGCCGTCATTGGCGCGGTTCAAGCAAACCCTTGCACCACCTCACGTTCAAGCCCACCCATTGCGCGGCACGCGGCTTGCCAATCCAGCTGGCCCAGCAGCTACCCTAAAGTGTATCCGCCAATTGGCCGTCGACGACGAGGTATTAAGACGCCTTGGCATCGGGTACTCTTCGCGCCATCGAATGGGGGGATGACATGAGCTTGTCCAGCATCTTTGCGCGCATCGTCGCACTGATCGGGGGCGCGGCGCTGCTGTGGCGCCGATTGCAGGGCACAGCCCCTGAGCCGGCGTGGGGCAGCTCTCCCTCGGTACCCTTGGCAAAGCCGCAAGGCATCCTCCCGACGCTGAAGATGCCGACGGCGAGGGGCTGGAGTGACGGGCAATTGCCGGTGGCCGCCAACGGGCTCAAGGTCAATGCCCTTGCGACCGGCCTGAAACATCCGCGCTGGATTTACGTGCTGCCCAACGGCGACATCCTGGTTGCCGAAGCGACGCAGATCCAGGGACCGGTGAGGACCGTGTTCAGCTATGCGATGCAGGCGACGATGCGACGCGCCGCCGCGCTTGGCGTCAGCGCCAACCGCATCACCTTGTTGCGCGACGCCGATGGCGACGGTGTTGCCGAGCGGCGCGGCATTTTCATGGAGGGACTGAACCAGCCCTTCGGCATGGCGCTGGTGGGCGACACCTTCTATGTCGGCAACACCGACGGGGTGATGGCCTTCCCCTATGTGGCGGGCGCCGACCGCATCACCGCGACAGGGCGGAAACTCGGCGACTTCAAGCCGGGCGGGCATTGGACGCGGAGTCTGCTGCCGAGCCCCGACGGCCGGAAACTTTATGCCGGGGTCGGCTCGTCTAGCAATATCGCCGAGAACGGCATGGCCGCGGAGGAGGGGCGCGCCGCCATCTATGAGCTCGATCTGGCCGCTGGCACCAGCCGCATCTTTGCCAGCGGCCTGCGCAATCCGGTGGGGCTGGCCTGGGAGCCGCAGACCGGCGTGCTCTGGACGGTGGTCAATGAGCGCGACGGCCTCGGCGACGAGACACCGCCGGATTATCTGACCTCCGTTCGCGAGGGCGGCTTCTACGGCTGGCCCTATTGCTATTGGGGGCAGACGGTAGACGATCGGGTGCCGCAGGATACTGCCGCTGTCGCCAAGGCCGTCAAACCGGACTATGCGTTGGGCGGGCATACCGCCTCGCTGGGTCTCTGCTGGCTGCCGGCCGGCACGCTGCCGGGTTTTCCGGACGGCATGATCATCGGGCAGCACGGCTCCTGGAACCGCAGCACGCTGAGCGGCTACAAAGTCGTGTTCGTGCCGTTCGCCGACGGGCGCCCAACCGGGCCGCCGCGGGATATCCTGACGGGCTTTCTGGCACCGGACGAACGCTTTTCCTACGGACGACCAGTCGGGGTAACCCTTGGTCCCGACGGCTCGCTCCTGGTGGCGGACGACGTCGGCGACGTGATCTGGCGCGTCACGGGGCAGTAGCACGCGCTTGCAAATCGGTCTCATGAAACAGAGCTTGAAGCGAGTTCCTGTGACGTGAAGATGGCTCGAAAAAAGCCGCCGTCTTCGCAGTTGCGGTGTCGGCAAATCTGACGCACAGTCCGGCATCGCGCCGGAGCTCAACCGGCCGTGCTCAACAGGGAGAACGTCATGATCAAGGTAAGCGTTATGTATCCGAACACGCCGGGGGCGCGCTTCGACCACGATTATTACCGTGACAAGCACATGCCGCTGGTGAAGGCGCGGCTGGGTGACGCCTGCAAGTACTATACGGTGGACAAGGGCCTTGCCGGTGGAGCACCCGGCGCGCCCGCGACCTATGTCGGAATGTGCCACATCTTCAGCGACTCGATCGAGGCATTCCAGGCTGGCATGGGGCCGCACGCCCAGGAGATCATGGGAGACATCCCGAACTATACCGACCAGAGCCCGGTCATCCAGATCAGCGAAGTCGTGGTAGGCTGAGGCGATCGCCGCGCCGGCCGCAGTGCTGATGGCGCCGGCAGAAATCTTCTGGTGTCGCGCGGCCACGCGCGGCACCCGAACTGCCGAGGCTGCACCCCCATCCTTCACTCCGCATCAAATCCGGGTCAGACTTTTCCGGCATTGGGTGTGGCAGACGGGCAGATGGCTCGCGCCAATGACTGAAATCAGCGGGGCAGGGGTTAGCGGCTCGCACTAGGCCGGCCCCGACGAAACAAGCCTGAAACCATTTTCCCCTCGCATGAACGTGCCTGGAAACAATCCCCGGCTACGGTCGTCCGATCCAACAACGGAGTTCGGACATGTGGGCCTTCATCATCAGCCTGATCTACGACGAGTCCTGCCGGAAGTACCTGGCCGATGTCTCGCGGCACCAGCACCGGTGGATGTGAGATTGCGGCCAAAGGCTTTCCCCATCCTGTGAGTCGGCGTCTGCTGCGGCCGATTGTTCTCGGTATTCGTTGCTGCAAAATTTTGCTCTTATCCATTTTATTTTGATTGCCACGCAAAATCGAAGAGACGGACATCAAGTGACCGCTTGACGGTGTTTGCGGCATGCGACTAAAAGTTGTTGTTGTCTCCTTTGCCTTCAGAGGCGATAGCTATGGCCTGGATCAAAGTTACGGGACCGGCGGGCAACGTGCTCATGGTCAACGTTGATCAGATTGTTCGTGTTCGACCTCCGGATGGAGCGGAGGCGCCGGGCACGCAAGCGGTGGTTGATTTTGCCAACACGCAGAGCCAGGCGACTCGCGAAACGGTGGATCAAATCATGCTACTGATCGAGCCACCGGCAGCCAGTCCACGTCGGTCAAGTACCAGCGCCAGTCGCTGACCGAAGTCGCGGACAAGCGCGACCGCTGCCGGGCTTATTGATACGGCAACATTCGACTGCTACGGACCAGCACAGCGGTTGCCTGGCTGACGGCGGCGGGCGGCCCACTTTGCTGCGAATCCGCGCTGGAAGCGGGACCGGCGCTTGATGAAGTGGCGAATAAGGATCTCATGGCATGAACGCATTCGCAGCGCCTGGCCGTTTCTTCAAGGGCAACCTCCACACCCATTCGAACCGGTCGGACGGTGCGCGAGATCCTGAAAGCGTCTGTGCCGCCTACCGCGACGCCGGCTATGATTTTCTCGCGCTGACCGATCACTTTCTGGCCCAATACCGGTTTCCCATTGTCGATACCCGCAGCTATCGGACCCCATCGTTCACGACCCTGCTCGGCGCCGAGGTGCATGCGCCGCAGACCGGCCTTGGCGAGCTCTGGCACATTCTCGCCATCGGCCTTCCGCTTGACTTCGCGCCCACGGGGGAGGACGAGTTGGCCGCGGCATTGGCACAGCGCTGCGCCGATGCCGGCGCCTTTGTCGCGCTGGCTCATCCCGCCTGGTACGCGCTGACGATGGCCGATGCCGACAGCATCGCTTGCGCGCATGCGATCGAAATCTATAACCACCGCGGCATGCTTCGCACCGATCGGGGCGATGGCTGGTACCTGCTCGATCAGCTGCTTGCCCATGGCAGGCAACTGACGGGGTGCGCCAATGACGATGCGCATTTCCACTTCGACGATACCAGGGGCGGCTGGGTGATGGTCAAGGCCGAACGCAACGAACCGGAGTCGCTGCTCGCGGCGCTCAAGGCGGGCCATTACTACTCGAGCCAGGGTCCGCTCATTGATGACCTCCGCGTCGGCCGCGACGATATCGAGGTCGCCTGTGAAACAGCGGCAGCCGTCATGCTGCTGGGACGGGGATCGCGCTCGGAAGTCGTATTGGCACCGACCGAGCAGCGTGTCCGCTTGCCGAGCGGGAAATTTAGGGGCGATTACGTGCGCGCGGTCGTGGTCGATGCGCAAGGCCGCCGCGCCTGGAGCAATCCGATCTGGCTGCCGGCTTGATCGGAAGGACATTTCAGAAGCTGCTTGGAGCAACTTGACTAGTCGGCGGCAAACGATAATCTAAGGTAGATTTAATTTATATTTGCTATGAAGCATTGTGTGCGGCGAGCCGCGAGACAATGACCGATTTGGAGAAATTCATGGCGCTCAGCCCCGGATTCGTTCCTTCGGAAGCGCAGGTTCTTCTGGAGATGGCGCAGCAGGCGTATTCCAACGCGCCGTCTGCTCCAACGTGCGGCGTTCCGCCGGTGCCCGCCCCGAGCGGCTGGACGGTTGTCACTTCTCTGACACCAACGACCGCCACGCTGCTGGATAACTACTGGCAGGTCTGGCAAAACCAGAATAATCCCTTGCAATATGCGATTGCAATTCGCGGTACCATCGACACCGATGTGAGCGCGCTCGCCGACTTGCTGTTTCCTCTGATCAACGCACGCATCGACTTCAAGCTCGATGGCATGCAGCTGGCGTTCAACTTGGCCCAGGACGAGGGGAACAGCCCGGTCAAGGCTGGCGTGCATTCCGGCTTTGCGCTGAGCTTGTTGCTCATGCTGTTCACGACCGACAGCCCTCTGTTCTCGACTCTGGTGCAGCTGGCGCTGACGGGCGGCAGTGAGGTCTATATCACCGGACACAGCCAGGGCGCCTCGATCGCCACGCTGCTCACGTCGCTGGTCAGGCATTCGACCCAGTTCTTTGCCGGGCCGAGTTACAAGACCTACACATTCGCCCCGGCGAAGCCCGGAAATGACCATTATGCCTACGACTACGACCAACTCGCTGGAATCATCGGCTATGGCTGGGCCGTCGTGTCGACGCAGGATTGGGTGCCGCAGCTACCGCTGACGCTGGAATCCCTGAGGACCATCAACACGCCCAACCCGTTGTTCAAGTTCGGCGGTGCGCTGAGTGCCTTGCCAGCCTCCTCGGTCACGCCTTGGACTGCCGCGAATGAAGCCGAAATCCAGGCTGCTCGAGCAGCCGCGGCGGCTCGTCTCAGGTTGCGTGTCGACGAGCTCGCGGCGAGACTGAAGGCCGAGACGATCCATCTGAACAAGCGCGACCTCGGAGGTACGGCAGATCCAGTCACAGGATCCTCGATCGCCGACCTGATCGAACAGATCCCGGACGAGATTCAGGATTCCCTGAACTTCGCCAAGGCCGGCGCGCTGGTCCCGCTGTTCGCCACCCCGGGAGGCAACCCAACCGACGGGACGTCAAATTGTCAGCCGTTCGACGCGTTCTGGCAGCATCATCTCGGTAACTATCTCAAATACCTGAACGCCCAGTATCAAAGCTAAAGTCCAGCTCAGTTCACCGTTCGATTAGGGTTCTCCGGAGAAGCCTGTGCCCCTTGTATGCTCGCGCTCTTTGGCAGCGGCGAGACGCTGGCGAAATAGGCCGCCAGATCGGCGCGCTCCTGCGACGTCAATTGGCGTGCGATCGCCGGCATCGGATTGAGCGCGGTGATGTCACCGGGCTCGGCCGTCGCAAACAGATCGAGCCGCGCCTGCAGGTAGACCGCGCTTTGCCCTTGCAGTCTCGAGATCAGCGGCAGCGCGGTCACGCCTTTGATGTCATGGCAGCCAAGGCAGGCCGGAATGCCGCGGCCATTGTCACCCTTGGTCGCGATCGCCGCACCTCGCGCGGCCGCGGCCGCATCCACCGGCGCGAGCGCCTTCTGTGGCGGCAGCGAATTGAGATAGGCCGCGAGGTCGGCGATATCGCGATAGCTCAAAGCCTGGGTGACCTCGAGCATCTTGTTGTTGACGCGCACGCCGGCGCGAAAGGCGTCCAGCGTTTGCAGGGCGTAGGGCGCTGCCACCAGCGTGATGTCGGGGACAAGGCCCTCTTGATCGCCGCGGCCGCCGTTGAGGTGGCATTTGGTGCAGACGGTCGTAAACAAGCCATGCCCCGACGCGATATCCCCCGAGGGCAGCGTCGCCGCCGCCGTCTGCGCGCCGCCTTTGGTCGGCTTTTGCGTGGAGTAGTAGGCGGCCACGGCTGCGATGTCGTTCTCGTCCAGGCCATGCGCTACAGCCAGCATCGGATTCCAGACGCCGGTCGAGCCGCGTCCGCCGAGCCGCATGGCGCCCAGTTGCCGGCGCAGGTAGGTGTCCGACTGGCCGGCGATGTGCGGCGCGCGGGTAATCTCGCTGCCCGCGCTCTCGTGGCAATTGGCGCAGGCCGGGGTCGCGCTTTCCTGAATGCCCTGCAACGCGATGGTCTCGCCGCGCTTGACAAGGTCCGGTTTGGGCGGGGCCGTCGCGGGCATCGGGTGCACCGGGAGACCAGCATAGTAATCGGCAAGCGCGGCAATCTGCTGGGCCGACAGTTCAGAGGCAATTTCCTGCATGTAGCCGCTCTTGCGTCGGCCGCCTGAATAGGCATCGAGGGCAGCCTTGAGATAGCCGGAATCCTGGATCGTTAGATCGGGCGCCTCGCCCCCGGTGGCGCTGCCGTCACCCTCTTTGCCGTGACAGCCGGCGCAGACCGCGACCGGATGGGTGCGGACGAGCGGATCGCTGAAGCCGACCGACGGCGCAGCATATTCATATTCGTGGACCGGCGAAACGTCGCGCTGGGTGTCCGATGGACGCAGCGCCGCCGGCTCGGCCGCCACCATGGCCGGCGCGGTCGTGGGATCCTGCGGGAGGGCGATCAGGTTCTGATAGGTCTTGGCATCCATCTTCGGCAATTGCCGGACGAAGGCGACCATCGACCACACCTCGTCGTCACGCAACGCGGTTGGCCAGGACGGCATGGCCGAAAACTTGACGCCGTGTTGCACGATCACGAACAGGTCATCCTTGGTGAACTGATCGACCACCCGCGGCAGGTATTGCGGGCGCGGGCTCATCGACAGCGCCACGGCGGATTGGCCGAGCCCGGGCGCGCCGTGACAATTGGCGCAGACCATGGCGAACTCGTGCGCGCCGAGCCGGACCCGGCCTTCGGCGGCGAGGTCCTTCGGCGCCTCGACATAGCGCGCGCTATTCGCGACGCTCTGCTTGAAGGTGAAATGCAGGAGATGGCGCGTTAGCCAGCCATCGGGCCGGTCGGCCGCGATTGGAACTCCGCCGATGGCGAGAAAGCCGAACGCCAGCAGGCCCAAAAAGGCAGCCCCGAAGATCAGCGCCTTCCAGCTTACCGACCGGTTAAGCCAACTGAAGTCAGGTAGGATCAACCAGCCGAACAATAATCGCTTCTCCACGGATGCCCCCTACATCATCAACGGAGCCGGTTATGACCGGCGGAGGTTTCGCCGGGTCAACGACTCCCTTCGGGCCTGAAAGTTCCGCGCCTCACGGCGGAATCTTTAGCGGCTCCGGCCGCGTCAATGCAGATGATCATCGCCCCGGCATGGCTGTCCGCGGACAGGTTGCTTCCGCGCGGATATGACCGGGGGACCCCCTACGCCGCGGCCTCCGCGATTTATCACCCGCGTTTTCGGAAAAAAACGAGTTCCCGCATTTCGCCGGCTGACCTGCCGAGCGATGTTCAGCGCGCCCGCGAAATGCTCCGCAAGCGGGGCGAGGGCGCGCACCGCCGTTCGGTGCCGCTTGATACCTGCGGCGCGGACGCTTTTGAGGCTGGTGGCGCGCCGCGGCTGAAATCTTCCAGATGATCCAAGGCTTGTAGCCAGTAGCGCAGCAGATCGTGGCGCTGTCGAAGCGCTCCCGTCGCTTTGTTGGCGCCGCGTCGCATTCCCATGGTGCGCAAGGTAGCCCATTATGGTTAATAGGGTGCAAATGAGCGCGAAGGCTCAACCTTCAGTGCAGGGGTAATTGGCCGCCGGCCGCGCCAATCCCGGCATGGGGCTCACTGGCCAGGTATCGCGGGTCGCCAACAGCGTCGTCGGGCCAGAGGCGACCAAACCCCGCGCATAAATCCTTCATATTCCTACAATCGAACTGACACTTAAGATTGCTAGAAATCTTATGATGTCATTTCTGGTTGTGCGCCGTGCGCCCTTCGGACCTGACTCAGCAACGATCTCTGGGCTTTAAAAAGGGGGAGGGTGTCTTGAAAATACACAACTATTTGACGGCAGGAGGCATTGGGCTGTCGCTTCTGCCGGCCTTGCCGGCTCATGCCGCGGGAACGCTGGCGGATGGCCGATCGGTCCAGCACGTGCTTCTGATCAGCGTTGATGGCTTGCATGCCCTCGATCTGGCGAATTATGTCAACAGCCATCCACAGTCGACGTTGGCCGCCTTGAGCGCGCATGGCACGACCTACACCAACAACCAGACCTCCTCGCCCTCGGATTCGTTCCCGGGCCTCGCCGCTCTCTTGACCGGCGGCTCGCCGGTCACGACCGGCTTCTGGTATGACGTGACCTGGAATCGCGAATTGTCGCCGCCGGCCAAGACCGACGGCACCGGCAACCCTGGCGGGGCATGCCCTGGCCAGATCGGCACCATCATGGCCATGGACGAGTCGATCGACACCGATCTGACCCGGCTCGATGGTGGCGGCAGCATCAATCCGGCCTTCCTGCGCCGCGACCCGAAGAAGGGCTGCGCGACCGTGCTTCCGCACCAGTATCTTCGCGTCAACACCATCTTCGAAGTGGCCAAGGCCGCGGGCCTGCACACGGCCTGGACCGACAAGCATCCCTCCTACGAATGGACCAACGGCCCGAGCGGCCATGGCGTCGACGATTTCTTCGGCCCGGAGATCAATTCGATCCCGGTCGCGCTGCCGTTTGCCGGCTGCACGCGGGTGCCCTTTCCGGATCCGACCCCGGACGACGGCTGGACCACCGCGCTTGCCAATGTCCGCTGTTATGACCTCATCCATGTCAAAGCCGTGCTCAACCAGATCGACGGCTACACCCACGACCACAGCAGCTTTGTCGGCGTACCCGCGATCTTCGGCACCAACTTCCAAGCGGTCAGCGTCGGGCAAAAGCTCAACAAGGATCCCGTCACCGGCCAGCCGGGCGGCTACGCCGATGTCCTGGGCACCCCGGCCTCGGGATTGGCCGTCCAGCTCGACTTCGTCGACCAGTCGCTGGCGCGCATTGTCGGGGAATTGCAGGCCCAGAACCTCATCTCTTCGACGCTGATCATCATCAGCGCCAAGCACGGCCAGTCGCCGATCGACCGCAGCAAGAACCACAATATCGGCAACGGCCAGCCGAGCACGCTGCTCGGCGCCTCGGAGTCGTTTGATATTTCCGACGACGGCTCCCTGATCTGGCTCGCCGACTCCTCGCAAACCGCGAGCGTCGTGGCGACGCTGAGCCAACCGGCGAACCAGCAGTTGCTGGGCATTCAGGAAATCTTCGCGGGCCAGTCGCTGATCGACAAGTTCAACAGCCCGCTTCAAGACCCGCGCACGCCGGACATTATTCTGAAGGTCAACACCGGCGTCATCTTCACCGGCGGCAGCAAGATCGCGGAGCATGGCGGCTTCAACGAGGATGACGTGCACACGGCGCTGCTGCTGTCGATGGACGGCATGCCGCCCGCGGTGGTGAAGACGGCCACCACAAACCAGCAGGTCGCGCCGACCATCATCCGGGCTCTCGGCCTCGATCCCTACAGCCTCGATGCCGTTCGCCAGGAGCAGATCGGCGTGCTGCCGTTCCTGTTCAGGGACGACGAATAGGCGGCTGGATTATTGTTTTCCTGGTCCATGCAGGGCGCTTCGTTTTCACGAAGCGCCCCTTCGTTGTGGCAGGCCCTTCAAGGGTAGCCACCGTCGCGACGGCGAACAAAACCGCAGGGGTCATCTGGGTCGATCATGGCACGTGGTGAAACCTGCCGTACAGGCCACCAGCCGGTACAGCGTGGGAAGCCAACCACAGAAGACATCGAGCCGTTTCATGCAATCAAAGGCCGGGGCACCTGGCCCCGGCTCTCTCGCCTGCACCCGGCCTCAGATCGATCCGACTTTCTCCTGCTGCAAGGGCAGCGGAAAATACTGGAACCCGTCCCCGGCTTTCGCGACATGCCCGATGCCGGGCCACGCGAAGTGATAGGCGAGCAGCGGCGTCCGGTTTGCTGCGAGCATGGTAAGCATCCGTACGCGGCTTTCCGCCGACTGCACCGGGTCGGTGTCAAACGCGAATTGCGTGCGCGGATGCTCAAGCAACAGCACCGGGTGATGCGCCAAGTCGCCGACGTAGCAAAGCTGCTTGCCTTCCGAGTTAATCATGAATATCGAGTGGCTAACCGTATGTCCCGGAGCGGAAAGCACCGTGATGCCGGGAAGGATCTCCTCGTTGTCTTTGTAGAAGTGGATGCGGTCCTTCACCGGCAGCAGGTTCTTCCGTGCCTGGGCCAGGAAGTTCGGACGCGCGGGATAATTGGCCGGGATCTTGGCATCATCAGTCCAATAGGCAAAGTCCGGCTCGCCAATGAAGTACTGCGCATTTGGAAAGTTGAAGCTGCCATTTTGTCCGACCAGCCCGCCGCAATGGTCGATATGCGCGTGACTCATCACCACGGCATCGACATCCACGGGATCGATGCCGGCCTGCTTCAGCGTGCTCATCAGCTTGCCCGTGCTGGCCCCGAACAATGCGTCGGTCCCCATGCCGGTGTCGAATAGCACCACGCGGTCGCCGAAGTTGGCGACGAGCACGTTCTGCTCCAGCACGGCGTTGTCTGCGGGCAGGAAGTTGTCGTGCAGCTCCCGCGCGATCTCCTCCTTGGTGATGTTCAGAAAGGCCGCGTTGGGATCGCCGAGCGGCAACTGGCCGTCGGAGACGATGGTGCACTCTGCGTTGCCCAGTTTGAAGCGATGGAAATAGGGCGCCTGCGCCTGACCCATTGGCATTTTCCCATGGGCCAACCCTGGCAACGCCAGCATCGCCCCGGAGGCAGCCATCCCACTGAGCACCTCGCGTCGCGGAATTGAGCGTAATGATTTTGTCATTGGTCCGTTCCTCCACTTTATGTTTTGGTACCGACGTTTGATGGACTGCATTCCACCTATCGGTGGCGCTACATTAACTCTACTTAAGGTTGGACGGAAGCCAGGATATACGCCCGAATATCCAGTCCCGGAGCACCCTCCGCTCTATTTTGCCGGCAGAGCGAGTAGGAGAAAATCGACCCACTTGGCGACCGAACCTCCAAAGGGCGCGGAACCGAAGCTGATCCTGTCAGTTAGCGTTGCTGGATTTCAGCTTGGGAGAAGCGCGCCATGGACAAGGATCGAATTGCCGGATCGGCGAAGGATTTCACTGGCAAAGTCGAGGGTGCCGTCGGCGATATCGCCGGCGATGCCAATACGCAAGCCGCCGGCCGTGCCCGAGAGGCGGCAGGCACGGTGCAGGATCTCTACGGTCAGGCCAAGGATACCGCGCGTGGCGCCGCGGAGTCCGCGAGAAGCTACGCCAAGGATGCTTACGAAAGAAGCGGCGATACGTTTAATGACGGCGCGCAAGCACTGGCGCAGAAGGTACAAGAGAGCCCGCTCAGCTCGTTGGTGATTGCGGGCGCAATCGGTTTTGCGTTGGCGCTCTTCATCACGCGATCGCCGCGCCGTCCGCCGCCACGGTGGCGGTAGCCCGTAGCATGGGTGGAGCGCAGCGATACCCATCCTTCACGGTTTGCGAGAAAGATGTTGGGCCAAGCGCTCAACCCAACCTACGTGAGAAAGTTGGGCTTGGCCCCAGAACGGAGAATGGCTGTGACTGAAGACACTCCGCTTGTTCCGGTCATCTATGAAGGTTTGGATCCTGATCCGGATCCAAAGTCCGCCATTGCGGAAGTTTCGGAAGCCGTCAAAGGAACAGTCCATCGCGTTCGCAGCGCCATAAAAGCCGGTCAAAAACCCGGAATGCCATTGAGTATCCTCAGCAACATAGCACGCGAAGCGCCGCTTGGCTCGCTGCTGTTCGCTTTCCTGTTAGGCGTGGCGGTCGCCCGTCGCCGATCGTGAATTTTTATTTCACCCGAGAAAGTCAAATCGATAGGCGGCCAGGTTGGCAACGGCGCGACAGTCACCGCGATTGATCAGGCCGCCCCTTTCACGGCATGACCACTAACGATGGCCCGCATGCGGTCGTGTGGCTTATTCTCGCGGGAGGCCGCCGCGAATTTCCCCGTCCATGGTGATCACCTGACGGCGCCTCGAATGAGCCAATCCGGCTCTTGACTGCCGCGCGCTTGCGGCTGAAGACGGCAAGGAGTGATTTGGACCCCTGTTATGGTTCCGAAGGAGCACTTTGGATGGGCAAGATCTTGCGCGTTCTCGTCGTGGCGGTTGCGCTGGCGGCAAGCGCAGGAGCCCCGACAAGAGCCACCGACGCGCTACCTTCGGAATTGTTGGTCGTCACTGCTTCGCAGCTCGGGCAGCGAGCACTCAACGATCCCGCTGCCTTCGATTTCGTGGCATCGCTGACCACCGAGATCGGGCCGCGTCTGGCTGGCACCGAATCCCACAGGCGCGCGGTCGCATGGGCTGAGGCCAAGCTGAAAGCCACGGGCTTCGAGAACGTGCATGCCGAGCCCTTCAGCTTCCCCGCCTGGATCCGCGGCGCCGAAAGTGCTGACATTGTCGCTCCGGTGCCGCAGCATCTGGCGGTGACCGCCTTGGGCGGCTCGGTCGCAACCGATGCTGCCGGTATCGAGGCCGAGATATCGCTATTTTCCACCTACGACGATCTGTTGGCGGCGGCGCCGGGATCGCTCGACGGCAAGATCGCCGTCGTGACCCAGCGCATGGTGCGGGCGCAGGACGGCAGCGGCTACGGCGCCGCCAACCCGATCCGCCGTCACGGTCCCTCCGAGGCCGCCAAGCGCGGGGCGGTCGCCTATCTCTTGCGCTCGCTGGGAACCGATCACCATCGTCTGCCCCATACCGGGGCGCTCAATTACGAAGACGGCGTGCCGCGGATTCCGGCGGCGGCGCTGTCCATTCCCGACGCCGAGCAACTCGAGCGGCTGGCGGCGCGAGGCCCGGTCAGGATCCGGCTTCAGCTCGCACCTTCGGTTCAAGCGAACGCGCCGTCCTGGAACGTGGTCGGCGAGATCAGGGGCAGCGCGCATCCGGATCAGATCGTTCTGATCGGCGGACATCTGGATTCCTGGGATCTCGGCACCGGCGCCACCGATGACGGCGCCGGCATCGCCATCGCCTTCGGCGCCGCGCGGCTGATCGCCGGCTTGCCGCAACGTCCAAGTCGCACCATCCGTGTCGTCCTGTTCGGCGCCGAGGAGATGAATTTCAGCGGCGCCGCCTATGCCCAAGCCCACCAGCGAGAGGCCGGCAGCATCGTGGTGGCCGGCGAGGCCGATTTCGGCGCGCGCAACGTCTACGCCGTGCAGCTTCCGGGCACCGCCGCCGGCAGTGATTTCGGCCGCACGCTGCAGCGGATCATTGCGCCGCTCGGCGCCAACGTCGACCGTCGTCCGGCGTTGTTCGGCGGCGACGACATCAATGACCTCGGGAAGGCCGGCGTGCCCTTGGTCTCCCTGCGCCAGGATGGGCTCGATTATTTCGACACCCATCACACCGCCGACGACACCCTCGACAAGATTGATCCGAAAGAACTCGACCAGGCTGTCGCGGTGTGGTCGGCCTTCACCTATCTTGCCGCGGCATCGGACGTGGATTTCAGGAGCCTCGTAGCGCCGGCGAAATAGCGAGGCATCAGCCTTCGGGCGGGAAATGCGGCTTCGGCATGGCTGCCTCCGTGGAGGTTTGGCTCGTCAACTCGCGCAACGCGGCCACGACTTCTCGGGGGCTATAGGGTTTCGGAATAAACTGGCTCCCGGAGGGCAGGTCCTCCCTGCTGACCTCGGTCATTCCCGAGGTCGCCACGATCTTGATCGGCGGCCAGCGGCCCCTGATCGCGGCAGCCAGCTTCAGGCCATCCATGGAACCCGGCATTTGAATGTCGGTGAAGACGACCGTGACATCGAGACGATCCTCCAGGATGGCAATGGCTTCGTCGGCATTGCTGGCTTCCAGAACATCGAAACCCGCAGCCCTGACCATATCGATCGCATCCATGCGGATGAGGAACTCATCTTCAACGATCAACACGACAGGCCGCTTCGTTTCCATGAGCCTCACGCGTCACGCCTCCGGGGGACCCAAGCAGCGAGATTAAACTTGGTTCCATCATGGGCTTGTTAGATAAGTTTCGCGAATTAGATGGACATGGAAGCCATCTTATGCACGTTTATCTATGCACGGTTTCGGGCAAAGCTATCGAGAGGTTGAGACGACCGGTGAAGGCGGAATTGCATCGTGCCGAACAATTTCGCCTTGATTCGCTGCGGCGCTACGGCATCCTCGACACACCCCGCGAGGCCGATTTTGATGAGGTCGTGACCGTCGCGTCGGCCGTCTGCGGCACACCGATCTCCGTCATCAATCTCATTGACCAGGGCCGCCAATGGTTCAAGGCGGAGGTCGGATTAGGCGTCCGTGAAACGCCGATCGATAGCTCGATTTGTGCGCATGCGATTTTGCAGCCGGGCCTTTTCATCGTGCCGGATACGACGCTGGATCATCGCTTCTGCGATAATGCGCTGGTTGTCGGCGATCCGCATCTTCGCTTTTATGCGGGCGCCCTTTTGCAGACACCCGACGGCTTTCCGCTCGGCACGGTTTGCGTGCTCGATTACAGGCCGCGCGAGCTTGATGAGACCCAACAGGCTTTCTTGCGCTTGATGGCCAATCAGGTGATGAAACTGCTTGAGTTGCGCCGGGTTATTGCCACCGAGCACGTTGCCCGAGTTCGGGCCGAAGAACTGGTGAGGGAAAAAGAAACGCTGATGCGTGAGGGCGATCATCGGCTGATGAATTCGTTGCAGCTTGTGCAATCCATTCTGGCTCTGCAGAGCCGACGCGCATCCAGCCAGGAAACCAAAGCGCAGCTCGATATGGCCAGCAACCGCGTGCTCGCCATCGCGACGGTACACAAGCAATTGCACCTGACCGGCAGTCTGGAACAGATCGAGATTGACACCTTTCTGCGAAGGCTATGCGAAAGCCTCAAACACACCGCACCCGCTGAGATCACGGCGATCCATGTCAGCGCTGAAAGCACCAGGCTTCGTTCTGACACCGCCAGCGGGATCGGCATGTTGGTGGCGGAACTGGTTGCGAACAGCTTCAAATATGCCTACCCGCCGGGAAACCTTGGAAGTGTCGCGGTCGACTTCAAACGGACCTCCGGCGGATGGCGCTTGGAAGTCTCCGACGAGGGTCGTGGGCTGCCGGAGGGCTTCGACATCGATCAGAGCAAGGGCTTCGGAATGCAGGTCGTGAAAGCGTTCGTGCGACGGCTCGACGCCAAGCTGACCGTATCGTCCCGCCCGGGCCGCACGGCTTTTGAAATCAACGGCATTCAAGGCTGATCGTTGATGCGCCTCGGCGCGAGAGCGCGCCCGATCACGGGCTCAGCAACATCCGGCTCCTCGCATCGTTCCAGGCTGTCGCCATCAAAACAAGCCGCAGCCAGATTTCGTGGCGGCTCGATCTGAACGACGGCAACATTGGAGACGCTGCCGGCCGTCGCATCGGCGGACTTTCATCGCGCAAGCGCGGATGTTACAAGTGGCGTTGCGTGAGCAAGACAGGGACCTGCTGGTCCGCTTTGTCGGCAAGAAATAATATTCTGGGGGATGATCGATGACATCGCGTTTCCTCATTTTGGCAATTGCGGCGTCTGCGAGTTTTTCGGCGGCGGCTGGCGCCTCTGGCGCGGAATCGCAGCAGCAGGAGCTCAAGCTCGTTACGCCGCCGCTCAGCATATTCAGAAATCAGATACGGCCGCCCGCCGAAGCGCTGCCCGTGCCAACCGGATTCAGCAGGGAGCAGATCCTGCACGGCGATCGCGTTTTCCATGGGGAGGCCGCCAGCGGGCAGTGCAGCGTCTGTCACGGCGTTGACGGGAAGGGAACGCCAAACGGCAACGACCTGACCGCCGGCATGTTCGTCTGGAGCGACGGCAGTGTGAGAGAACTCAAGCGGACGATCTTGCACAACATGGAGGTGGTCCCTGGAAGGGATGGCGACTTGGAGCCGGCGGATGTTGATGCGGTGTCAGCCTATGTTTGGGCTATCAGCCATCAGTCCCCGCCGCAGTGACCGCGTCTCTTGCGGCGCGTTCAGGCTTCGCCCGACGAACGGATTTCCAGGTTGAAGTGACCGGCTGATTTGGCGCCCGCAATCTCGCCAAGCCCCGGCGCACTCAAGCTGCGCTGGGCGCGGCTGCGGACCGACCGCGTGGGGTCGACCGATCCGCAGCCAGGGCGTCAGCTCTTGGTGAGCGTCAGGCCGATGGGTCCTTCGCCCTCATAGGTCATGACTCCCGTCAGGTTGCCGCCGGCGGCGGCCTCGGCCTGCAGCGCGATCACGTGCTGCGCGCCACGGCAGCCGATCACCCACTGGCCGCCGGGGTGCCACGGGGCGTCATTGCCGCCCCACTGGTTTTCGACGGCATAGGTGTTGGCCGCGACCAGCGTACCCTTGAATCCGATCGGGCCTTCGCCGGCATAGGTCATTCTCCCGGCCAGGCTCTTGCCGCCATCGTTGCTCATGACGTTGACGCCGACGACGGCCTGGTTGGCGCGGCATCCGAGCACCCACTGCCCGCCTTCATGCCAGGGCGCGCTGGGTCCGCCCCACTGATTTTTGGCGTTGTAGGCCTGGCCTTCGGCGTTGCTGCCCTTGTATCCGATCGGCCCTTCGCCGGCGTAGGTCATGGTGCCCGTGAAATTCTTGCCGCCGTCGGCCGACTTGATGTCGAAGGCCACGGCGTTCTGACCCTCGCGGGCACCGAGCAGAAACAGACCCGCCTCGTGCCAGGGAGCGGAGTTGCCACCCCACTGGTTCTGGACGTTGTAGGTGTTCTCGGTCACCAAGGCGCCGCGGAAACCGATCGGCCCTTCATTGATGTAGGTCATGGTTCCCGAAAAAGACTTGCCGCCATCTGCCGAGGAGATCTGCAGCGCGATCGGCAGCTGGCCGTTGCGGTTGCCGATGTTGAAAATGCCGCCGGGATGCCAGGGAGCGGAATTGCCACCCCATTGATTCTGAACGTTGTAAAGTGACATTGCAAATTTCCTTGCTGCTGAAATGGCCGGAATTGACCACGGGAGGGGTACCCGCCCAACGTGAAGCCTATGCTGATAAACGCAGGACGTGTGTGAGGCAATTCACAGGAAAAGCCGAATGCGGCCCCTGACACGAAAACTTGTTCGCGCGCCGTCCGCCTCAACCGGCGGGGCGGGTTGGAGACGAAGGCATTAGCCCGCCATCTCTCGACATCCTACATTGCGTATCAGTCGTGCGTTTCGAGGTGTGACAGGCTCGAAACTTTGCAACGGCATTCCGCAAGAGGTGCGGTAGCTTGTCGTTACCGATATTCCCGTCGATAGGGCGCGCGCCTGCGAGGCGCCAACGACGGACGCCGGGCTTCCGGCTCCGACGCGTAGCTCTGCCAACGCGGATTGGTGCCATAGACGCCCGAATATCCAGGCCCGGGGCACGCTCCGCAGGTAGAGTTGCCCTCATAATTCGCATCGCCTTCTCCCGCTTGGGCAAACGCCAGCGAACTTGGCATCGCGAGAGCAGAGGCCAATACGATGGCCGTGATTTTCATGGTGGTACCCCTGTGGCTGCACCCCTCCGGAATCAACGCTTCAGCGGAGGATGACGGCGTTCGTAGAACTATGGAACCTGGGGCGCGCGGCGACCAGTTCACAGGTTTGGCGAATTGAAATGTTCGTGAAACCACCAGCCGTCCGGTGCGCTATTGCCAGATCCCTTTCGCATGCGCGGCCGCCGCGATGGCGGCAATGTCGGCGAGCGCAGCTGCGGCCTAAGTTGAGCGTGTTCATTAGGAATTCGTCGGATTGCTCGTGGATGACCCAGAGGCGAGGGTACTTGGTATGCTCGCCCGGGCCGTGTCCGCATCGGGCTCAGGTTTTATTTCAAGGCGTGTGAAGCGTCTCACATTCGAACATCGGGACGGAGTTCATCATCACGAAGATCAAATGCAGGATCGAAGTAGCTGCGATTGAGCACGCCTTCGGCGTGGCATTCCGCAGTTATGTATCATTGTCGAAGACGCCCAGCGGAGCTCTGATCTGATGCGTGTTCTGCCGCCGTTTCCCTGGACGGAGTTCACCATCGCCGCCAAGCCGTCGCGAACCGAAATCATTGCCATGGTCAACCGCGTCGTAAATGCGGGCATCAGGCCGGCACCCGGGGTGCCTGCGGTCAACGACCCATGGCGGATTTGGCCCGAGGTCGGCTGGTGTCATGATTATGCGCTTACCAAGCGCGAAGAGCTTTCGCTGCGCGGCATCGCCTCCCAACTCTGCGAGTGCATCGCGCCGGACAACGAGCATCACATGGTGCTGCTGGTCGACGGCGTGGCGCTGGACAATCTGACCGCCGAGATCAGGCCGATGGCCTACGAGGTCGTCAGAACGCAATCGCTGGATCATCCGGACGTCTGGGAAACGTAATCCGGCCTGTCCGCGATTCCCTGGCATAACCCATCCGGTCAAGAGATGTTGTGCGGCTCGATACGCCGCAATTGCTGCGTCCGCCCGCTTCACCGTCTGATGACCAGCACGGATCGCCGGGGTGCCCTGATCACCAGGTATCGGGGTGATTGGACCGAACGCACTCGGCTATTCGTCATCGGGCGCGGGGCATTCTGGGCAGCAATTCCATTGTCGCGGACCAGGTTTCCGTAGACATCGCGTCGGTTCGAAATCCCTTGAGCGCCGACCAGCGCGGGGAATGCCACCAGAATAGCGACAGCCAACACCAGGCGACCGAGCGTCATTTTCCGAATCCGTGTTTCAGGCCATTGTTCCACAGGCGGTAACTGCGTGCATGGCTTGCCGGTTTCAGCAGGACAGGGGTCACAAGAAAAAATTAGTCAGAGTTGATGTCATGAGCGACGCCTAATCCGCTTGCTGGGGAGTATCAGCTCGGCGAAGTCACTCCTCGGCATGCTTCGACCTGGTACGGCAGGACCCTTGCCCCGAGCGTCATTTTCCGAATCCGTGTTTCAGGCCATTGTTCCACAGGCGGTAACTGCGTGCGTGGCTTGCCGGTTTCAGCAGGATAGAGATCACAAGAAAAAATTAGTCAGAGTTGATGTCATGAGCGACGTTTAATCCGCTTGCTGGGGGAGTATCGGCTCGGCGAAGTCACTTCTCGGCATGCTTCGACCTGGTACGGCAGGACCTTGCCGGCGCGAGACGCGCGCATCCATCAGGTCTGTCGCGGTTGTCTCTGGAATACTGGATCCCCGCTTTCGCGATCGCTTTCGCGGGGATGACGGGCAAAATGACCACTACGAGCGGCAACGAACTGGCGATCTCAGCAGGATTCGAACCTGCAACCCACGGAGTAGAAAAGCTTGAGACCGCGACTGGTTTGCCCAGTATGTTCAATGTCTTATCTGGATCAGCTAGATCTTTCCGGGAATTATTCCGGGGATCCCGGGGCGGAGAACTCATTAGAACGCAGCCAAATGCGGATTGGTGCGAGCTTGATGAAGGCCAGATGTTTGACAACGAGTTTGTCGTACCGGGCGGGACGCGACGACAGTGCTTGATCTGTTAAAGAACCGTTCGATCAAGTTCCCGAGTGCGCGACGTTTCGCGGCGCTGCAGAGTTTGATCGCTATCGGGGTATGGCCGACCTGGCCGAACCTGCCGTAGGCTCGGCCCGATCGCGAATGACCCAAAGCGGAGGTGCATTGTGTGCTCAATAAAAGCGGCGACTTAATCCAACGCGAACGCTCTGCACTTCACTAGTTACTTTGGCTGAGGACGAGGATGTGCACTGCCCAAATGGGGGACAATTCGAGATAGTTGAACTGATCGTCGCGCCTGCTTCGCCGAAGTCAGCATAACGGTACTCAACTGTCGCAGACCAGCCATCATAGATTATCCGTTCCCAACCCAATCCAAAGGTGGGCGCGTTTGCGTAGAAGCTGGCTTCCGCGAAATTGAAATCGCTATGATTTCCAGCCCACACCTGCGTCGGCATAAGCGTTCTGAATTTGGCCCAAGACCATCCAGCCAATCCGTAAAACAGGTTGTCGCCACTTGCGACACCAAATCGAGCGAGAGCAGAGACTGTCCAATCAAGGGATGTCGATCCGGAACCATTAAACTGAAACTGAGCCGAGCATGCCGGATGTGAGCAGGGTCCGATCTGGATATCCTGCTGGGTCTTCAGCGAGGAAAAATCGCCGTCGAACTGAATTCCACCAACAAAATTCGACCCAAAAGCCAAATCGTAGCCAACGCGGACGCCCATGAGTGGCGAAGAAGCCGTGCTGGTGCTGCTTGAAAAATTAGTAGTTGTAGGCCCGCCAACACCGACAAACGGGTCTCCGCCGGGATTGGCGGTCATCGTGCCCGAATGGGACGTGCGTAGAGCCTCGATTCCCGCCGAGACGCCTGCGTAAAAGCCGTTCCAACTATGTGCAGGTGCCGCCATGGCCATAGATTGCTCGGCGGATCTCGTCTCGGCGCGCGCTGTTTGTTGTGGGCTTAATATCCGGGTACTCGATTTGGCGTGCGATACTTGCGCGCGACTTGTGCGGGCAGCAGGATTGTTTTGTGCACTTTGTCTTTCCAGCGCTTCGACCCGAGCCTGAAGCTGCTTTATTGTACGAAATAACTCGGCGCGGGTAGGCTCGCTCTCAGCGATGGCACTGGAATGGTCCAAAGTTGCAATTGCAATTGCAGCCAAAGCCGCCCGCAAAAAGTTCGCCAGCATTCAGCCCTCCCTAGTCTTTTCCGATCGATACAGAATAGCAGGAGTCGGCTGAATTAGTACCAGCGACATTCGCCATGATCGCTTATGGCACATCGCGTCGTTTCGTTGTGCCACGGGATCTTGGTCGGTAGCTGGGCATAGATAGCGAACCAATCCACACACAAATGCGCGGATCGGTAGCGAGCCATCCAAGCATCATCGATGCAGTGCAGATCTTATCCGTCACTGCCTTTTGCTTTAGTCGTATCGCCCATGTTCGCTCCACCGTCCGTCGCCTCCATCGCCGCCCTGACATCCTCGACCATCACGTTGGCGTAGAAAGTCGCTGTGGTCTTGATGTCGGTGTGGCCGAGCAGGAGCTGCACGGCCTTCAGGTTGCCGGTCTTGCGCAGCACGCGGCTGCCGGTGGTGTGGCGCAGATCGTGGATGCGGGCGTCGACGCCGGCCTTTGGCCATTTGCGCTTGTTCGAGCCGAGGCCGTAATAGGTGATCGGGTAGCGCGTGCCCCTGATGAACTGCTTCCCGGTCTTGAGACATTTGCGGGTCCGCTGCGCGACGAACGTGAACACATGCGTCGGGTGCTGGCCGCGGCGCGCCCAGGGGATGGCGTAGGCCTCCTTCGACAGCGGCACCACGCGCGGCGCGCCGCCTTTCGTCACCACCCGCACCACGGCCTCGGCGAAATCGACCTGCGGCCAAGTCAGGATAAGATTGCGGCGGCGGAGGCCGGTGATGATGGCAAAGCGGCGCAGGCTGGCGAAGTCGGCGTCCTCGGCGGCGTCGAGCGTGGCTTCCTCGGCTGCGGTGAGCTCGCGGATCGGCCGTTTGGTTTCCTTGTGCCAATGCTTGTTCCATTTCGGCTCGCGCAGGATCGTCGCACCCCAGTTGTCGCGGGCGCGGTGCATCACCCGGCGCAACAGGCTCAGCGTGGTCTTGTTGACGGTGCGGGCGGTGATCGGCCGATAGAGCTGCTTGCCGTCCTGGTCGCGGCCCGCGCCGTACATCGCGCCGGCGCGCCTCGACCATCTGCGAGACCATGTCGTCCGTGATCGCATGTAAGGGCGTCCCTGGGCCGATCTGCGCGGCGATCCATTGCAGGCGGGCTTCCAGATCGGGGTCATTCAGATGGCGGCCGTGCTCGGCCCACCAGCGATCGCAGGCGGCCGCTAGCGTGAGCGGGGCTGACCCGGCGGCGCGGATGGCGGCGGTGAGCTCGCGAGCGCGGACTTTCTGACCTTCCTCGAAGGCCTGCGCGTCACGTTTACTTTGGCTCCGGGAAATTTCGGTCGATCCGGAAAAGCGATAACCATCGATCTGGAAATCGAATTGCCAGAATGGCGAGTTCTTGTGCCGATAGACTGACATGCGCTTTCCCCCACGCAATCGCGATTCCAGAATCGCTCGATGTCGGCGAGGCAGAACCGCCCATGATGGCGCCGGCGGCCGGTGCCCTTGAGGCGCCCGACCAGCTCGCCGGCCTCAATATGCCTCCGCAGCGTCTTGACGTCCATGTCCAGGAGCGGAGCCAGCTCGGGGATGCCGAGGGTGGTGCGGCCGGCGAAGGCGGCCAGTATCGGCTCGGGGAGGGCGGGGCACGGGTGCGTCATCGGGGAGCCAGACGGTAGCGGCGCTTGCACATCTCGCCATCGGCGCTGCGAATTGAACGCGCCGGTCACGGTCTGAAGCCCTTGCGTGATCGAGGCCGTCATCTCCTTACTTGAGGCCTGCACGGTCGCCTGCATCTGCTTTTCGTAATCGGCGGTGAGTTTTGCCTTTTCCTTCTCGGCCGCCTCGTATTCCCGGGTGCCGCGGCCATAGAGGGCGATCTTCTGGTTGATGAAGTTGAGTTCGGCCTGATAGGCCTGCGCGATCGCGGTCTCGGTATAAACCGCCTTCTGCTGCTCGGTGATCTTGAAGGCGGCCGCCTCCTCATCGAGCACCTGCTTGATGCGCGCGAGTTTGGCCTGCTCCGCGGAAATCTCGGCGTCGATCCGCGTCGATTGCCCGGCCAGCGCGGTCTTGATGCCGAAGTCGGTCGCCGGCGCGTTCAACTTGGTGAAGCTCTCGGCGGTGGCCTGCACCTCGGTGTTCAGCCGCGTCATGTCCTGCGCGACAGCGCTCCAGGTGCCAGACGCTGGAATGGCGGTGTTGAGCGCGTCATGGGCGCGCTGCGCCCATTGCTCGATCCCCTTGAGCTTCTCGCCGAGCTGATCGCCGCCGGCGGCATCGAACCGCGACGCGAAATTCTCACTCTGGCCGATGGTGAACTCGATCGGATGCGCAAACATCTCCCGCAGCCGGTCATAGTTGCCGGACAGCCTGGCCATCCATTCCAGCGCCTTCTCGGCCGGTCCTTCGATCGCGACATCAATGCCGAGCCGCGGAAAGACATTGAGCGTCTGCTTGAGCTGGTCGACCTCGACGCCAGCCTGCGCCATGAAACGCGCCACCGCGGCCGCGATATCGATCAGCGCGTTGGCGATGCTGTTGGCGGCATTGCGGATCATGTCCGGCGTTATGCTCTCGCGCAGCTCGATGAACCAGTC
>Ga0182012_10001223_pt1 | contig 28280 bp, 22 predicted proteins | sample 612S2SmetaG_FD_120486 | JGI IMG/M metagenome (GOLD analysis project Ga0182012, IMG submission 120486) | Permafrost microbial communities from Stordalen Mire, Sweden - 612S2S metaG | ecosystem: Environmental > Terrestrial > Soil > Wetlands > Permafrost | place: Sweden: Stordalen | collected...
AAGCGGGCACTTCGCCGGCGGCACGCTGGTCTGCAAGTGCAAGGACAAGCCGGTCAAGGTCGGCATCAAGGGAGATGTCGCCCACAATCATGCCTGCGGCTGCACCAAGTGCTGGAAGCCCGATGGCGCGATCTTTTCCGTGGTCGCGGTGGTGCCGCGGGACAATGTCACGGTGCTCGAGAACGGCGACAAGCTGCACGTGGTCGACGCCTCCGCGGCGATCCAGCGGCATGCCTGCAAGGCTTGCGGCACCCACATGTACGGCCGCATCGAGAACAAGGCTCATCCGTTCTACGGTCTGGACTTCATCCATCCCGAGCTGTTCACCGAAGGCGGTTCGGCGGCTCCGGGATTTGCGGCGTTCGTGTCTTCGGTGATCGAATCCGGCGTCGACCCGTCGGAGACGGGCGCGATCAGGACGCGTCTCAAGGAGTTGGGGCTTGAGCCCTATGATTGCCTGTCGCCGGCGCTGATGGACGCGATCGCCACCCACGTAGCGAAATCGAAACCCAAGGCGGCCTGACTGGGCGCTTACGTCAACTGTCGCTGGCGGTCACCTGTAGGGTGGGCAAAGCCAACGGGCCGCGCGAACGCGCGGGCCTTTGGCGTGCCCACCATTTTCTCTCATTCAAAATGGTGGGCACGGCGCAAGAGCGCCTTGGCCCACCCTACGCACGACTACCAAGACGCCGTCCGTGCCGCGCACCTGTGAAATCGACCGTCATTGAACGGCCGATTGTCGATGCGCCAAGGCCCGCTCGATCATTCTCCAGACCCAACCTTCAGCCTCGATCTTGTCGCCAAGAACGTAGGCGGCGACATTGGTGTTTCGAAGCGTCAGACGCAGGCTGCCTTCTGCCGAGCGCCTGCCTGCGCACAGCAATCGATCGCCGGCCGCGATCTCGAAGTCGCCACCCGGCAGTTCAATCACCCGGGTGCCGCGTAGGATCATCAGGACCAGGCACGGCACCCGATTCGCGCGGGATTGTGGGCTTCTCAACAAATCATCGATCACGATCGGCCGTTGCACACGATCCATCACGTCCATCAGGCCCGGTGCCTCGCCTGATGCGATCGAGAAACTCCAGAACCTGGGTGTCTCCTGACCAACGAACGCGCGCACGCCCTCCGCAAGAGTGTACGCCCACAGTTCGTCCTTGCGCCGGACAATGTCGAGGAACTCGGCCAGCAGCGGCGTGCGCAGGGCGGCGATGCATTGGTTGGCGACGATCTGGCTCGGGACCATGGTCATGTTCGCCCCGAATCGCGCGAACAGCATGCGACTGGTCTGCAGGTTTTGCCTGAGGATGACGAAAATATCCGGATTTAATCGGCGGGCGGCAATCGAGATGGCGAGGTTTGCGATGTCGTCGTCGGTGCCGACGATGACGCCGGACGCCGTTTCGATGCCCGCCTCGCGAAGCACCGCGGAATCGGTACCCAACCCCTTGATGGTTCGAATTCCCTCGACCGGCAGGCCTGCCAGATCGACGATCGTGGCCTTGAACCCGCTGCGCTGGAGTGCGGACACGACTTCGGCGCCGAACCGGCCGTAGCCGCAGAGCACCCAGTGCCCCGGCGCGGCAGGAATCCGCGGTGGCGCGCTCGGCGACAGGTAAGAGCCGGGAGTGCTCGTAAGCCAGGAAAGCAGCCGGTAGGTGTCGGGCGCCCGCATCGCGAGTTCGAGATGTTCTCCGAACTCGCGAAACGGATTGATCACCCGTGAGGTGCCAAGCGAGGCCATCGACGTCGCGGTCACCGGCGTATCGGCCCGCCCGATCACCGGTAGTCCGGGCCGCAGGATGCAGGCCGCAATCGCAACGGCGAGATTGGTCTCGTCGTCATTGCAGAGCGCGAGCACGCCCCTGCATTCAGGCTTCAGGAGGCCGGCGGTCGACAGCGTCTCTGGAGACCGCGCATCGGCCACGAGCGCGGGGGCGTCGGTCGACAGTCCCTCGATCTCGAGCTCCTGGACCTTGTGTTCATCCTTGTCGATGGCCGCAAAGCGGTGGCCGAGCTTGTCGAGCGCGCGGACGACGGTCATGCCGGTGTCGCCGAGACCGCAAACCAGATAGAAGGGTTCGCGCAATCCCTCGACTGATCGCCGAAATCGGCGGGCGATGATAGCCTGCTGAAAGCCCTTGTCCTGGACCAGGCTGAGCAGGGAGCCAAGCAGATAGGCCCAGCCCAGGACCGACAGATAGATGATCAGCGTCACGAACAGGCGCTGTTGATCGGTGAAGGCGTGCGGTACCTCGCCGAAGCCGATCGTCGTCGCGGTGAAGGTCACGAAATAGAAGGCCTGGAACAACGACATGTGCCAGGGACGGCCTTCGGAATCGACGCCTGGGATCAGCGTCAGTCCCATTGTCGAGGTTGCAAAGATGAAGATGATCAGAATCAGCGGGGCACGCAGCCGTCTTATCGTGATGAGAAGCAGACTGGGCACGTCACCGCCTCTCGATGGTGGTGTCGACCACCATGATCACGACCGACACCAGGTTCGCCAGCAGCGCGCCGGCCGACAGCGACACGATGCTGCCCAGCGCGCTGGCGTCCATTTGGCCGCCGCCGTCGCGGGCGGCGAAGAACCAGACCAGCGCCGCGCCAAACAGCTGGAGCAGGACGACCAGACTCGAGGCGAGTTGAACCGCTCCGATATGGGAGCGGTCACCGAACTTGAGAACGGCCGCGATCAGGCTGACCACGGTCGCGGCAAACAGCTCCCACAGGTGGTGATGGCCGGGATCGGCGATGTCGCCGTAGACGAACCCGAAATTCAGGGTTGCCGCCAACAGGATAAAAAATCCGAAAACAACCTTCTCGAGATTCATCTATCTGCGATCCCCCTTTTGGTGGGATTGGATCACTAATCATGGGCATGACGCGCTGACCTTGCGGCAGATCAACCCGGTGCAAATGCCGCCCCCGCGCCGCGTGCGCGGTGCCGGTAAAGGCGATCGCGGCAAAGAGGCCGGTCGCTCAGCCGTCGCCTTCGGCTGCCAGCGTGAAGAAGAAGGTCGAGCCTTCGCCCGGTGTCGACTGGACCCAGATTCGTCCGCCATGGCGCTCAACGATCTTGCGCGCCAGCGCCAGACCAATACCCGCCCCACCACCGTAGTCCTCAGGCTCCGGAAGGCGACGAAAGATCTGAAAAATCAGTTGCTGGTCGGATTCGGCGATGCCGATGCCATTGTCCCGGACATAGTAGCGCCTCGGATGATCCGGCGTGGCCCCGATCTCGATCCATCGCGCGGCCTTGTCGTTGTACTTGATGGCGTTGCCTATCAGGTTGGCAAACACCTCGCTGACCCAATCGCGGTTGCAGCTGGCGGTCCCGAGCGGAGCCGGCCTGCGAATCTCGATCTTGGCATCCGCGGCGAGATCGCCCAGCGTCTGGAGCACCGCGTCGACGACGGCGTCCAGATCGACTTCGCCTCGCGTCATCGCGGTCTCCAGCCGCGTGTGCGCGAGCAGGCCGTCGATCAGACCGTCCATGCGCTGCGTCAGCTTGAGGATCGTCGCGATCTGCTGTCGACCCTCCTCATCCAGCATCGCGCCTTGACGCCTTCGCAGTGCGGTCGTGAGATGGTGAATGCCTCTGACGTGCTCCCGGAGATCGTTGGAGGCCGCGTCTGCATGACTTTCCAGCTCGGCACGAGACGCCTCGATCTCGCGGTGGATTCGCTCGATCTTCTCGGCACGTTCGGCAATGATGCCGCCGATGGCGAGACCCAGCTGGTGTACGGCGTCCTGCTCGCTTTCCTGCCAAGGCACCGATCGGCCCTGCACGCTCTCCTTCCACAGCGCAAACGAATTCCTCGGCATCAGCCGCAGAATGCCATCGGCCTCGCCGAGGTCGACCGGCTTGCGTGGATCACCGGCCCATTGGACCTCCGTGATCTGCTCGGGACGAAACCACAACAGGAACTCGGGTAGCCTGGGTGAGATCCGGATCGCCAGAACACCACTCGCATCCCGCGTGAACGCGCGCGCGGGCTCATAGAGCGACGACAGCCGATCGGTCGCGAATATCGGGACCCCCCGGGTCCCTATCCACCGCACCAGTTCGCGCACCTCGTCCTGCGCAGGCGTCTTGCCGATAAGCGTGGCCTGCGCTTCCGAGGCCACGGCAGCGCCGCCGGACTCGACCTGGTTCAGCAATAGCTCCAGGGTATCGCGCGCCCGCAGCGTCGCCATCAGATCGGTCTTGCGACCAATAATCTCGATCAGCCGGTCGGTGGTCGCCTTCATGGCAATCGCGCGCCCGAAGATTTCGGAATCCTCCTTCGCCGACATCAGGAGCGACAGCGTATGCGCCAGGGATTCCGCCGCCATGCGGATTTCGTACGGGATATGCCGCGGTCCGGCATGATGCATGGCGGAAATCAGTCCCCACAGCTTGCCCTCCTTCATCAAGGGCATCACCATCGTCGATTTCACACCCATGTTCTTGAGGTATTGGCTGTACATCACCGATACGCTGCGCAGGCTCGCAAAACTCATGTCGACCGGACCGCCGATCAGCGGACTGTTGGTCGACACGAGCGCTACCGGAATGTAGTCAACATCGGGGAGATGGCGGACCCAGCTCAAGGAGAACATTCGTCGTGCCGGCGCCGGAATGTCGGTAGCCGGATAGTGCATGCCGAGATAGGCCTCGAGATCGTCGCGTTTTGACTCCGCGACGACGTGACCGCTTCCATCCTGGTCGAAACGATAGGCCATGACCCGATCGTAGCCGGTGAAATTGCGGATACGCTGCACCGCCAGATCGAAGAACTGCATCAGACTTTTGGTCTCCTGCAGCCGGGCGATATCGGCGCGCAACTCGGCGTAGACATTCCCTGGCGGTCCGGCCAGCGCGGTTGGTGCGTGCTCCATTTCCAGGATGATGAGTCCGCCGCTGCGATGCGCGAAGAGATTGTAGCGCTGGCCCGATCCCATGAAAGACTCGCGCGCGACGTTCACCGGCCCGCTGTCCAGGGACATCCTGCGCAGCGCCGCAATGGACTCGCGCCGGGCAGGCCCGAGCACGCTATCGATGGTCGCGCCGATCACGGCATGCGGGCCCGAGCCCAGAAGCTGAGCGCAATTGGCGCTGGCGTGCATGACGAGATTGGAATGCTCGTCGACCGTCAGCATGACGCCGTGCGGTTGAATGGCTTCCGGAAACTGAACCAGTTCACGGTCGCAACTCGACAGATCGACGTTCCTGGCCGTGATGATCTCATCGGCCGCCGCGGCGTCGATTGGATCCATGTTGATCTTCCCCTCCGTGTTGGCCTCGAGGAAGTCGCATCGTCCCGCCGCCGTTCCGGCGGCATGGCGTTTGCCGAACGCTGACGGAGCCCGTCTCGTTTCAGGCAGTCTCCTGAGAGGGCACCGGCTTGGCGCGGATCAGTCGAGGGAGGCGAATGAGCCAGGCCCCGCCAGTGCACAGTCGCGCCCGGTGATTCTGTACCACGCCCCGTGTCGGCCGCGAGCATGATCTACGAACAATCCGAAGCCAAACGTTAGGATCAAGCCATTGAAAAGAAATGAAAATGCTTTAGCTCTGGCCGCTCCGGATTGATCCCGGATGGGCATCCATAAGAAAGTTGAATAAAATCAGCATGTTATCCCACCGCTTCTGCGTCGCTCCCATGATGGACTGGACTGACCGGCACTGCCGCGTGTTCCATCGCCTGATGAGCCGCCGGACACGGCTCTACACGGAGATGCTGACCACCGGCGCGGTGCTGCATGGCGACCGCGCGCGCTTGCTGGCGTTCGACGCCAGCGAGCATCCGGTGGCGCTGCAGCTCGGAGGCTCCGACCCGCGTGCACTTGCGATCGCGGCGAAGGTCGGACGAGATTTCGGCTATGACGAAATCAACCTCAACGTCGGCTGTCCGTCGGACCGGGTCCAGGACGGTCGCTTCGGCGCCTGCCTGATGGCGGAGCCGGCGCTGGTCGCCGACGGCGTCGCGGCCATGAAGCGGGCGGTCGACATTCCCGTGACGGTAAAATGCCGGATCGGCATCGACGATCAGGACCCGGAAATCGCGCTCGATCGCCTGGCACGCAGCGTCGTTGCCGCCGGCGCCGATGCCTTGATCGTGCATGCCCGCAAGGCCTGGCTCAAGGGATTATCGCCCAAGCAAAACCGCGACATCCCGCCGCTCGACTACGAAAGGGTCTATCGGTTGAAAGCGGCGATGCCCGATGTGCTCATCATAATCAATGGTGGCATCGCGGATCTTGCCGAGGCCAAGCAGCACCTTCGATATGTCGATGGCGTAATGCTCGGGCGCGCGGCCTATCAGGAGCCATGGCATTTGCTGCGGGTCGATCCCGAGTTGTTCGGCGAAGCGGCGCCGCATGAGGCCATGAAGCAGGTGTTCGAGGCGATGACACCTTATATCGAAGCTGAACTGGCGCGCGGCACGCGGCTGCATTCGATCACCAGGCATTTCGTTGGCGCCTTTTACGGGGTGCCCGGCGCGCGCGCCTTTCGCCGCCTTCTTGCCGAAAAAGGCGTTGGTCCCGCGGCCGGGCTCGAAGTTTTGCGCGAGGCCATCGCCCTGGTTGAGGAAAGGGCAACGGCAGAGCTTGCAATCTAAAGGCTGAGACCTCCGCGTTAAGGGGTTTCCGACCGTGGCCCGTCCCGCGCGCAGGGTGAAAGAACCGCCTTTTTTGGTCAGAACATCATCACAGTTTGGTCCGAAACGACCATGCTTAGGTCAAGTTTGACCGCGATCAATTGACAATGCGCCGGTTGCGGACCGAATCGCTGACACGTTGCCGGCGAGGCTGTCCATATCGGCCTCACTGATCTGGCGCTGCTGAATGCCTGCAACTGCCACGCCCGCCGCGGTGCGATCAATAGCTGCATGTCGCTTGCCGGAGGGGCGTTCGCACCCAGATAGCCCCGATCTCCGGTGAAGTCTGGGCCCGCGCTCCAAGTCAGCAACGTACCAACCAGCCGAAGCGATGTTTGGGAGGTCTCATGAACCTATCTCCGGTTCCCAAGGAAGTGCGGCTCTTCATCCTCATTGAACAGGCCTTTCGCATCGCTGCCAGCCTGCAGGAGCAGGGCAGGGCCGGTGACGCCGACCAGCTCTATCAATTCATTCTTGCGATCAAGCCGGATCATTTCGGTTCACTGTTCCAGCTGGCGACGATCCGCGCGAAATCCGACCGGATCGAGGTTGCGATGGAGCTGTTCAGGCAGGCTGCCGCCGTCGATCCGAACTCAGCCGACGCCCAGGCCGGTCTCGGCGCCGTGCTCGCGATCGACGGTCGACACGACGAGGCCATCGGCTTTTACGAGAAAGCATTGTCGATCGACGCCAACCATGTGGGAGCGCGTCATGCGCTCGGCGCAGCACTTCACGCCGTTGGACGCTCCGCGGAAGCCATTCCGCATTTCGAGAAAGCGATCGAGATCAGGCCAGACTATGCGGGAGCGCATTTCGGCCTCGCCAACCTGCTGCGAGCGCTCAATCGCGTTCCGGAAGCGATCGCCCATTACGAGAAGGTCATTGCGCTGCAGCCCCGTCGTATAGAGGCCTACAGCAATTTTGGCACCGCGCTGGCGCGGCTCGGCCGCAGCGACGAGGCGGTCGCCCAATTCCAGAAAGCCCTGGCCATCAAACCGGACCATCCCGATACGCATTTCAATCTCGGCAGCGCCTGCCTGTCGCTCAATCGCAACGAGGAGGCGATCGCCGCCAACCAAAAGGCATTCGACCTCGACCCGACGAAGGTCGCAGCACTCAACAATATCGGTATTGCCCAGCGGACCCTGGGCCATCTTGATGAAGCCGGCGCGACCTTTGAGCGGGCCCTGCAGGTCGCGCCGCGTCATATGTCCATCCATCTCAACCTCGCCTATCTCAGGCGTTTTACCGCCGAAGATGCGCAGCTGCGCCGCATGGAAGAGATCGCCGGGGACATCGCGACGTTGGACGCCGACGATCAGAGCTCGCTACACTTCGCGCTCGGCAAGGCCTATGAAGACCTGAGCCAGCACGAACGGTCGTTTAACCATCTGCGCGAGGGAAATGTGCTCAAGCGGCGGCAGCTGCAGTATGATGAGAAGCTTATCCTCGGCACCTTCGAGCGCATCCGAACGATTTTTAACCGTGAACTGATGAAGCGGAAGTCGGGGGCAGGAGACGACTCCCGCGCGCCGGTCTTCGTGGTAGGTATGCCGCGTTCGGGCACCACCTTGGTTGAGCAGATCCTAGCCAGCCATTCCCAGATATTCGGGGCCGGCGAGAACGAAGCGTTTACCCGAATGGTCGCCACCTTCCGGCATCCGGAAATCTCCGGTGGCGAATTCCCGGAAATGATCTCGACGATGTCGGAGAAGGACCTGCGCGACCTCGGATCAGGCTATCTCGGCGCCATCCAATCGTTGGCTCCGGAGATGGCGCGGATCGTCAACAAGCTGCCGTTGAATTTCATGTTCATTGGACTCATTCACCTGGCCTTGCCGAATGCCAGGATCATCCACGTCCGCCGCGATCCGCTCGATACCTGCTTTTCCTGTTATGCGCTGATGTTTGTCGGCAACCAGCCTTTCAGCTATGATCTCGCTGAACTCGGCCGCTATTACCGGAGCTACGCGGCCTTGATGCAGCATTGGCAGGAGGTGTTGCCGAAAGGGGTCATGATTGACGTTCAATACGAGGAACTGGTCGATGACCTCGAGGGGCAGGCCCGCGCCATGATCAGCCATTGCGGCCTGCCGTGGGAGGAGGCGTGCCTTTCGTTCCACAAGACGGTGCGGCCGGTGCAGACAGCCAGCGCGGTCCAGGTCCGCGCGCCGCTGTATCGCACCTCCATCGGGCGTTGGCGCGCTTACGAGAAATTCCTGCAGCCGCTCAAGGAGGCGCTGCACTCCCCGACCCCTGTCGCGATACGTGAGCTTGAGCATGAATCGGCTTGAAATCGCCTCGCAAGACGCGGGGCATGCCGCCCTTGTCTCCGCCATCCGGCGCTATGCGGCAGGCGGACCGAAGGTGCCGCGGCGCGCACTGACGCCGCATCTGCACCGGCTCGAAGCCGAATCCATCGAAATCCTGCGCGAGGTGGCGGCCGAATTCCGCAAGCCGGTCATGCTGTATTCGATCGGCAAGGATTCCGGCGTCATGCTGCATCTGGCGCGCAAGGCCTTTTTCCCGGCGCCGATCCCGTTCCCGCTATTGCATGTCGATACGACATGGAAATTCCGCGAGATGATCGCGTTCCGCGATCTCATGGCGGCTGAGCTCGACCTCGATCTGCGGGTTCACGTCAATCGCGAGGGAATTGCCCGCGGCATCGATCCGATCGCCTCGGGGCCAGCCCTGCATACCCAGGTGATGAAGACCGAGGCGCTGAAGCAGGCACTCGACAGCTATGGCTTCGATGCCGCGCTGGGCGGCGCGCGCCGCGACGAGGAGGCGAGCCGCGCCAAGGAGCGGATCTTTTCGTTCCGCAACAAGGATCATGTCTGGGACCCGCGCAACCAGCGGCCGGAGCTGTGGAATCTCTTCAACACGAAGATCCACCAGGGCGAATCGGTCCGGGTATTTCCGTTATCGAACTGGACCGAGGTTGATGTGTGGGGTTATGTCGCGGCCGAGGATATTCCGGTCGTGCCGCTCTATTTCGCCAGACCGCGGCCGGTGGTGCGCCGCGCCGGCGCCTTGATCGTGGTCGACGATGCGCGGCTGCCGCTCGAGCCTGACGAAATGCCGGAGCTCTTGAGCGTTCGTTTCCGCACCCTCGGCTGCTATCCGCTCACCGGCGCCATCCTGTCCGAGGCCGCGGACCTCGACGATATCCTCGCCGAAATGCGACAGTCGACCCGGTCGGAGCGGCAGGGCCGGCTGATCGACCACCACGAAGCCGCCTCGATGGAGCGCAAGAAGCGCGAGGGATATTTTTGATGCAGGTGACGCTTGACGCCAAACTCCAGGCGCCGGCACTGGCGGGTGACTCCGGCAAGAGCCTGCTGCGTTTCCTGACCTGCGGTTCGGTCGACGACGGCAAGTCGACGCTGATCGGCAGGCTGCTCTATGATTCCAAGCTTATTCTGGACGACCATCTGGCCGCGCTGACGCGCGATAGCGGCCGCTACGGCACGCTCGGCGAAGAACCGGATCTGGCTTTGCTGGTCGATGGCCTCGAGGCCGAACGCGAGCAGGGCATCACCATCGACGTCGCCTACCGGTATTTTGCCACACCGCGGCGCGCCTTCATCGTCGCCGATACGCCCGGCCACGAGCAATATACCCGCAACATGGCGACCGGAGCCTCGACCGCCGATCTGGCGGTGGTGCTGGTCGACGCGCGCAAGGGATTGCTGGCCCAGACCCGGCGCCACAGCTACATCTGCTCGCTGCTCGGCATCCGCCAGATCGTGCTGGCGGTCAACAAGATCGACCTGATCGAACAGCCCGAGCAAGTGTTCCAAGGGATTGCCGCGGCCTATCTCGGCTTCATCGGTCCCTTGAATTTTGCGAACGTGGTGGCGATCCCGATCTCGGCACGCTTCGGCGACAATGTCGCGGCGAAGTCGGAGTGGACGCCGTGGTACAACGGTCCGTCGCTGATCGATCATCTCGAGACCGTCGAGGTCGCGCACACCGCCGCATCGCTGCCGCTGCGCTTTCCGGTACAGTGGGTCAACCGCCCTAACGCTGATTTTCGCGGTTACGCCGGCACGCTGGCATCGGGCCGTGTCGCGGTCGGCGATCCCGTCGTCGTGGCATCCTCGGGCCAAGCCAGCCGCGTCGAACGTATCGTCACCTTCGATGGCGACCGCGACAGCGCAACCGCGGGCGATGCCGTCACGCTGACGCTGGCCGGCGAGATCGACATCGGCCGCGGCGATGTCCTGGTGCCGCCGCAACAGCGGCCCGAGGTCGCCGACCAGTTCAGCGCGCATCTGTTGTGGATGAACGAGGAGCCGCTGCTGCCGGGCCGCTCCTATCTCTTGCGCATCGGCACCAAGACGCTGCCGGCCCAGGTCACCACGCTCAAGCACAGGATCGATGTCACTACGCTGGAGCAAAGGCCCGGCCGGACGCTTCGCCTCAACGAGATCGGCCTCTGCAACCTGTCGACCGCGAGCCCGGTCGCGTTCGACCCCTATGCCGAGAACCGGCGTACCGGCGCCTTCGTCCTGATCGACCGCTTCACGCACGCGACCGCCGGCGCCGGCATGATCTCGTTCGGGCTTCGCCGCGCCACCAACATCCATCGTCACAGCCATTCCGTCGACAAGGCGGCGCGGGCGGCGATCAAGCATCAAAAGCCCTGCGTGTTGTGGTTTACCGGGCTGTCGGGCTCCGGCAAGTCCACGATCGCCGATCTGGTCGAGAAGGCGCTGCACGCGCAGGGCATTCACACCATGGTGCTCGACGGCGACAATATCCGTCACGGCGTCAATCGCGATCTCGGTTTTACCGAGGCGGACCGGGTGGAAAACATCCGCCGCGTCGGCGAAACCGCCAAGCTGTTCGTCGAGGCGGGACTGGTGGTGCTGAGTTGCTTCATCTCGCCGTTCCGCGCCGAGCGCGAGATGGTGCGCGAGCAGCTCGGCAGCGGAGAATTCATCGAGATCTTCGTCGACGTGCCGCTTCAAGAGTGTATCCGCAGGGATCCCAAGGGCCTCTATGCCAAGGCGATGGCCGGCGGGATCAAGAACTTCACCGGCATCGACAGCCCCTACGAGGCGCCGGCGTCGCCGGATATTCACGTCGCAGGGATGGAGGAGACGCCTGAAATGGCCGCGACGCGCATCGTGCAATGGTTTCTGATACATCAGGGGCGGACTGATGGATGAGCGGAAATGGCGGCAGATCCAAATGCCGATCATGGTGTGGCTGTATCAGGTTGACACATTCAGGAGATCGATAATGAAGACGAATGATACAGTACTGGCGATCGCGGTGGCCGGCTCAATCGCGCTGGGAGCGCTGGCAATTGTGCCGCCGGCCTCCGCGGCGTCCTCCAGCGCCATCAAGGCGCTCGATCCGGACAGGGACGGCACGATCGATCTCACGGAGGCCAAGACGGCGGGCTCCAAGCTGTTCGATCAGCTCGACCGCGACAAGGACGGTACGCTTGACCGTCGCGAGTTGCGCGGCCGCGTGAGCGCGAAGGAGTTCGCGGCCGTTGATCCCGACAAGGATGGCACACTCGACAAGAACGAATACCTCGCCGTCGTCGTCCAACGCTTCAGGGCGGCCGATTCCGACAATGACGGCACGCTGGATAACAAGGAATTGAAGTCCCCCGCCGGACGAGCGCTGCTGCGGCTGCTGTCGAGATAGGTGCTGGTCGTGCTTCGGGAAATCGAACGGTCTCCCGGCCGCGCATGAGAAAACGATTGGCCGGTTTCGCCGTTGTCACAACCCGGCCACACCTTGCCCAGATTTTTCAGGGTCGATCCGAATTCGGCCACAGTGGGGCTACACGTTTGGATAGCCATCGCCATGGCGGACTTCCTCCGCCGTTCTCATTCCAACCTGTTCGGATCTCTGCCGCGCACGATCCGTTCTTCACAAAGAGAGTTCGATGTTCCTCGAAAAGACAGTCTTGCTCGCGGCCTCGTTCGGCCTGCTGGTTTCAACCGGTATGGCCATGGCGGAGTCGCAGACGGAGCCTCCCGACGCGGCGCTGGTCGGCAAGGGAATGCAGTTGTTCAGCGATACCGGCGTGTCCGGAAGCGGAAGCGTGTCCTGCGCCACCTGTCACTTCTCGATCGGGCACACCAACAACAAGACCTATGTCGGACTCGATGTCGTCGCCGACGGCGATCCCAAGGGCCGCAGTACGCCGACCCTGTGGGGAGCCGGCTCGCGTTCGGTCTACGGTTGGGCCGGAAGCGCCCCGACGCTTGAGGACAGTATCCACGGCATCATTGTCAATCGCATGAAGGGGGCGGAGCCCTCGAAGGAAACGCTGGCGGCACTGTCAGCCTATGTGAAGTCGCTGCAGCCTCCGAAGAACTGGCAGTTGCAGGATGACGGCATGCCGCTGCCGGTGGCGACGGCACAGGTCAAGCACGGCTACGATCTCTTCACAGGTCAGGCCGGCTGCGGCACCTGCCATGTGCTGCCCAGTTTCGACAAGGCCGAGAAGGAAGACGTCGGCACCGGCGGTCCGTTCAAGGTGCCCGCGCTGCGCGCCGTGGCGTCGACCGCACCCTATTTTCATGACGGACGCACGCCCTCGCTGCGCGACGCGGTCAAACTGATGTGGGAGGCGTACGCCAAGAAGACCGACAATACGCACGCGCCCAGCGATGAGGAACTTGACGACCTCGTGGCTTATGTCGGAGCGCTGTAGTTGCATCAGCGTCCGACGCCGAGGGCCTACCAACTAATCTTGTATGGAAAGGGCCTGTTCCCGGTCACTTCACCAGCTCGACCTGAAACAAGCCGTCGGCATTCATGGCGGCATCGTATCGCGCCGATGGATCGGATTTGATCCAGCTGAGAATCTTCGGCAGCCATTCATCGCTGATGGTGTATTTCAGGCCCTCGCCGGTCTTGCGGTTCTTGATGATGATGACGGCCATCGTGCCTGTGGGCGCCTGGTCCGGCGAAATCTGCAGCGTTCCCTGGCCGGGACTGGCGTGAGTGGCGATCATGACGCCGTCGGCCACGCATGGGCACGGCGGTTTCGCCCCGCTGTAATAGGTCACGGTCAGGCCGCGCGGATCGGCCTTGAGCTTTTCCACCGCATCCAGACCGATCCGGATGCCTACCGGGATGAAAGGACCGAAGGCGCCGTGAATTCGGGCGCCCAAGGTGATCCATTCCTCCTTGGTCTCCGCATGGCCGGCCGCGGGAAACAAGAGCGTCGCCAGAAGGGCAATGCGGATTGGGACCAGAGGCATTATGCCAACTCCCGGAACGATTTACTTTTGCACATGTCGTCGATGAGTCCCTCTTTTGGGAGGCTACGTCAAGATGACTTGACTTCAGGCCCATGGAAATAGGGTAAAGCGGTGCGTGACAAAAGTCTGCAACGATGGTGGATACCCTCGGTACCGGATTTCAAAACTGCACATGCAGGCGGCCGGAAAGGACCGAAACCGGTCCACGGTCGGCGTTGTATCCGGGATTGTCGATGAACTGATAATCGAAGGTGAGCGTCACCCATTTGTTGAGGCTGTAGGCGTAATAGGCTTCGAGGATCTGTTCGGGGCGATAGTTGAGCTGGCCATCGCCGATCAAAATGCCGAGCCCGCCGGCTGCGAAATAGGCGCGGGCTTCGGCCGAGAGTCCTTCGACCACCCCAGCCACGCCGATTCTGTCATCCGGTCTGCCCCAGGCATTGCCCTTTAACACGCCTCCGAACGAAAAGCTCTGGTCGCAATCGGTCCAGCCGATGATCTCGTCGAGACCGGGGCTCCAGCTCGCACGCGCGAAGATACCGAGATCATTCGAGATCGCCTGCTCCATATTGGCAACGACGCCGTAATTCGTGCGAACCTGCCTGGTTTGTGTAATGTCGGGATAATTCGCCGTGGTGACCGGCATGGCCAACGCGTCCGCATAGCTCCCCATATTGGCAATGTTTGCCCATCCCATCAGGCGCAATTTGCCGGGCTGTGAAAACAGTGAATAGCGCAATTCCAATTCGCCGATGTACTCGCCGTGAGCGCCGATGTCGGTGTCGTAACTATTGACGTTCGAGATCGACGGTACCAGAAAATACCCGCCACGGATCGCCCAGTTTTTCTGGTTCAATTCGACGGCGACGCCCCAGGTGTAGCCTATCTTGTCCATGGTGACGTCGTAGGAACCGCAGCAATACATATTCCAGTTGAGGAAGTCGACGCGCGGATCGTGGGAATAGGCGTTGCCGTCAAATAGATCGAGAACCGCGAACCGGCCCGCGGTGACCGTGATCCGAGAGATATCCTGTTTTCCGGCCAATTGGTTCGGCCCGTCTTCAACCGTCTCCTGCTCGCCGCCGAGTCCGAATGTCTGGCGGATGAACACCCGTGCGATGTCGATGCGCGGCATCGGGAAGTCGGATTTTTGCGCTTCGCCATTGGGAAAGCCGGCGACGCCCAGCGTGTTATTGAGACCAAAGCCCTGCATCAGTTCCGGATTGACATAAATCTCGGTCCCGTCCCACGGTCGATAGCCGACGAACGCGGTCGCGCTGGTGGTGTTCTGGATCTGATTGGCGCCGGTCAAGCTGTTGGCGCCCTGATAGGGCGAGCGGAAGGCGGGATAGCCCTGCTCGATGAAGGTGAACTGCCCGTGGACATTCCAGCTGGTGGGGTCGAGCGCCCAGGGGTCACCAGCACGGCCGCCGCTGCTGCCGCCGTTCGTAGCCGCAGCTGTCCAATCGAGCTTGCGGTTGAGCCCGATCCTGACGCTGCTGAGATCTACCGTGGTCGATTCATACCCGGTGCCCGATGAGAATGTGCCTCCGGTTTTTCCGAGGCGGTCGTAGAGATACTCCAGTCTCGCGGTCCAGCCCGGTGCCACGGCAAATTCGGCGCCCGCACCGAGAGCCCATCCCTCGCGGATGCGCAACACCTTGTCCTCATTGCCGGTCACGCTAGGGTCTTCGAGCAGCCGTGCTTGCGACCACGCGAATCCGCCGGTTGCGTAGAAAAGCCAATGGTCGAAGGTATAACCAGCCCGGCCGCGTACCGTCGAGACGAAGTCGAGTTTTTCAGTAACCGCGCTGAAAGGAGTTGTTCGAGCCGAGACGATGCCGTCGTCGAGATAGTTGGGAAACGAAATATCTCCTTCAATTCCGAGAAGCAGCCGCGAGGGCAGGAGATAATTGTAGCCTAACTGCATACCGCCAAACAGGCTGCCGAATGAGCTGTCGGCTGCGCTAGGGCCAGGGTCGAATAGCGTGTTGGTCCCGTTTCCCCTGGTGTAGCCGACATGGCCGCCAACATAGAAACCCGACCAGTCGTAGTTTGCGTTCGGAGGGGGCGCCTTGAGCGGCATCGAATTGACGACGGACAAATCCGCGGCGCGACAATCTGCCGTCGTGAAAAAGCAATTCGCCGCAACCGCGGAGCAGGCCACAAGCCAACCGATCCTGATCAACACCGTCGTTCCAATTTGCTATTGCAACTCAATCGCATCAAGAAGATCCATCAACGAACTGCCGCTGTCAACCTAGTTGCTACTAATTGTCAATTGCAGAACAAGCTCCCACGACACCGAGATCCAATGCGAAGCAAGCTGGTGCTGAAGGGGTCAAGCTCCCGAGGCTGGAATCACTCCAGCCGGCCGTAGAGGTCGTATCGCTTGAAGCGATAGATCAGGAACGAAAGCCCCCAGCTTGCGACGAACAGCGCAACGATGCAGTAGCCGAGCGCGCCGAAATGGTCGTTGAGGTCGGTGATCGCGCTCCAGAACACGCCTTGCAGATGCAATTGATCCGCGATCAGGCCGAGCGTCTCGATGCCGCCGACCACCAGCGCCACCAGCACGGACACCGATGTGATGGTCAGATTATAGAACAGTTTGCGCAGCGGATTTCGATAGGCCCAGCCATAAGCGCCCAGCATCAGCACGCCGTCGGTGGTATCGATTAGCGTCATGCCGGCTGCGAACAGGGCTGGGAAAATCAAGAGCGACCAGTGGGAGACCGCATCAGAAGCTTGCGCCGAAAGGCCGAACAGACTGATCTCGCTGGCGGTCTCGAAACCAAGCGCAAACAACAGGCCGATCGGATAAAGATGCCAGCTTTGCGAAACAAAGCGAAACAGCGGTCTGAAAAGACGCGCCAGAAAGCCGCGCTGCTGCAATAGCGCGTCGATGTCCTGTTGCGTTACGCCATGACCCCGTTCGACCAGCCGAAAAGCGCGGTACACGCCGCGCAACACAAAGATATTCGCGACCGCGATAAGGAACAGAAAAAGCGCCGACGCTGATGTCCCGATGATGCCGCCGATCTCGCGGTAAGCGGCGAGTTGATCGCTGAGCGCGCTCGCGGTCAGGGCAACGGCCAACGATGCCAGCACGACCACGGTCGAATGCCCTAAAGCAAAGAAGAAGCCGACAGCGACCGGCCGCTTGCCTTCCTGCATCAACTTCCGCGTCACGTTGTCGATCGCGGCGATATGGTCCGCATCGATGGCGTGACGCAGTCCGAGGCTATAGGCCAGCACCGCGGTTCCGATGAGAACCGGCTGATGGGCGAACGCCATCAAAGCCCAGATCCAGGCCAACAGATTGGCGATAATGAGAAAGCCGTAGATGCCGACGATGCGACCCCGAAGGCCTCGCCGTGCGGATCCAGACTCATCCGTCAAGAGAATCGATTTTGCGTGCGCAGCCAAGTCGGCCCCTTCATCCGCAAGACATTTCCATCGATGTCACCGCAGCGAAAGAACCGCTCCATGCGCGCGCACCGCACGCCGGAAGGATGACGTGTCCGGGCCGGTCTCCTGGCTCGCGGGTCATGATCCTCCTCCGCCTTCCCGGGCATGGTCGTAAAAGCCCAGTGGCATTTTCGAAGAAGGACTCGCCGCCTACAGTTGCGGGCGCAGCTTTGGATTTGGTTTGCCTGTCATTACCTGCGAAACCGTACCAAATTCCCTTTGCTGGTCGACATGACCAACACTCCCAGACGCCTGTAACTGAAACCATCACCCGTTGGTTGTCAAGATCCGGGAAAGGTACGCCGCTGAGAAAGTGGTTGCGAGATGGTGCTTTGAATAGCGTGCTGTGAACGGCAAAACTCGCCACTCGAACGCACCGGTTCTGCACGGCTCGATCTCGATGTCCTCGAGGGATCAAGGCGCTCGATCGCAGAGGGCGAGCAACATAATCGAGCCGGGCGTTGCCGCGCTGGTGTTGGCGGAAAATCCGAATCTCACACCCGCTCCGCCATGGAGACGCCGACGGTCGAGAGCCATGTTTTTATGATGGCGAACCACCACTTCTGGACAAGCTGAATTGTTCGAATCGTGAGGTTGATCGTGAAGGCAAGGAACACGATTCCGGCCTCACCCTGCGGCTGACACCAGCTCTGCGCACACTGCATCGCCCATCTCGCGTGTCGAAATTGCGGGCTGGCCAGGCGCTGCGATATCCGCGGTGCGTGCGCCCTTGGTGACGGCGGCTTCGACGGCGCGCTCCAGCAGGTCGGCCTCCTGCGGCGCCTTTAGGGAATAGCGCAGGCACAGAGCAAAACTCAGGATTGCGCCGATCGGATTGGCAATGCCTTGGCCTGCGATATCCGGCGCGCTGCCGTGGATCGGCTCGTACAGCGCATGCTGTTTGCCATCGGCGCGGAGCGGGCCGATCGAGGCCGACGGCAGCATGCCGAGCGAGCCTGCGACCATGGCGGCGCAGTCGGAGATGATGTCCCCGAACAGGTTTTCCATCACCATGACGTCGAATTGACGGGGATTGCGCACGATCTGCATGGCGCAATTGTCGACATACATGTGGCTAAGCTCGACGTCGGGATAATTCCGATCGTGCAGCGCTTGCACGGTCCTGCGCCAGAGGCCGCCGGTCTCCACCAGCACATTGGCCTTGTCCACCGAGCATAGCCGGCCCTTTCGGACGCGAGCGAGTTCGAAGGCGGCGCGAGCGATGCGCTCGATCTCGGCGGTCGTATAGACCGTGGTATTGACGGCGCGCTCGCCACCGCCGGGTAGTTTCTCGATGCCGCGGGGGGTGCTGAAATAAATGCCGCCGCAGAGTTCGCGCACGATCATCATGTCGCAGCCCTCGATCACCTCCGCTCGCAGCGTCGAGGTATCGGCCAGTGCTTTGAGCGTGCGCACCGGGCGCAAGTTCGTGAATAGGTCGAGCTCGCGTCGCATCCGCAAGAGCTGATCGACCTTGCGCGCCTCGGCCGGCAATTTGTCATAGTCGGGAGAACCGATGGCGCCGAACAGGATGGCGTCGGAGGCGAGAATCTCCTGCCAGGTCTCCTGGCGCATCAAGCTGCCGTGGCGCTCCCAGGCCATCAGGCCGAACAGCTCCTCGCGCAGATCGATTCGAAGGTTGCGCCGGTCGCGAAACCATTCGGCGACGCGCCGCACTTCTGCCAGCACCTCCGGACCAATGCCGTCGCCGGCCAGGATAAGCACGCGATGCACGGTTTCATTCTCCTTCGAGCGATAGACCCAGGGACGATCGAGCTTGTCGTCGCGGCGATAGGCGTCGATCCGGTCGGACAGTTTCAGCGTCAGGCTGATTTCGTCGAGCCCTTCCAGCAGCGCCATCCGCCGCTCGTGGTCGATGTCGAAATGGATTGACGTGCCCGACGGGGTCCTGATCGTCTGTGTCTCCAGATCCACCCTGACCTGCGGGTCTTCGGCGGAGTCCAGTTCGGCCGCGATGCGTTCGACGGCCGTGCTGGGCAGCGCAATGCACAGCACGCCATTCTGAAAACAGTTTTGCGCGAAAATGTCGCCGAAGCTGGGCGCGATGATGCAGCGGAAGCCAAAATCGATCAGCGCCCAGGCGGCCGCTTCGCGCGATGAGCCGCAGCCAAAATTCTCGCCGGCCACCAGAATTTTGGCGCCGCGGTATTTTGCCTGATTGAGTGGAAACTCGGGATTCTCGCTGCCGTCGGCATGGTAGCGCCAGGCCTCGAAGGCGAACGGCCCGAGCTCGCCGCGTTTGTGGCCGATCAAACGGTTGATTCGGATCACCACATCGGTGTCGATGTTGGCGCGGAGCAGGGGGACTGCCGTGCCGGTGGCGCGAATGAATTTTTCCATTATTCAGGCGCCGAACTTGCGGACGTCGGCGATCGCACCGGCGACCGCCGCGGCCGCGGCCATGACAGGGCTTGCCAGATGGGTGCGGGCGTTGGGGCCCTGCCGGCCGACAAAATTGCGGTTGGTGGTGGAGACCGAACGGGCACCTGGCGCCATGATGTCGCCGTTGGCGCCGAGGCACATCGAGCAGCCCGGCGCCCGCCATTCGAAGCCGGCGGATTTGAAGAGCGCGTCAAGCCCTTCGCGTTCCGCGGCGCGCCGAACGGCTTCCGACCCCGGCACCACCCAGGCGCGCACGGTCGGCGCTATCTTGCGTCCGCCAACAAAGCGAGCGGCCTCGCGCAGATCGGAGAGCCGCCCGTTGGTGCACGACCCGATGAATACCCAGTCGATCGGCGTGCCTTCGATCGCCCGGCCCGGCGTCAATCCCATATAGTCCAGCGCTGCGACCATGTTCTGGCGCCGCTGCGGATCAGGCTCGGAGGCCGGATCAGGAATCCGCTGGTTCACCGGGATCACATCTTGCGGGCTGGTGCCCCAGGTAATCTGCGGAGCGATCGCGACGACATCGATGCGGTGTTCGGTATCGAACGCCGCATCCCTGTCGCTTGCAAGCTTTTCGAAGGCGCGGCAGGCCCGTTCGAACAGCGCGCCTTCCGGGGCATAACGCCGCCCCCTGATGTATGCGTAGGTCGTCTGGTCCGGGGCGATCATGCCGATCTTGGAGCCGAGTTCAATGGAGAGATTGCAGATTGTCAGCCGCTCCTCGATGCCCAGCGCTGAAATGGCCGGCCCGCAATATTCGACCGCGTGGCCACGCCCTGCGGCGGTGCCGAGCTGCCCAATGGTGGCAAGGATCATATCCTTGGCGGTGACCCCGAGCGGCCGGGCCCCCGCATAGGTGATCCGCATCCGCTTCGGCTTGACCTGCCGCAGTGTCTGGGTCGCCAGCACGTGACTGACTTCGGTCGAGCCGATGCCGAAGGCGAGCGCGCCGAGGCCGCCATGGGTGCAGGTGTGGCTGTCCGGACAGACGATGGTCATGCCGGGCAAAGTCAGGCCGAGTTCCGGGCCGATGACGTGGACGATGCCTTGATCCTCGCCGCCGAGATCGAACAGCTTGATGCCGGCGGCAAAGGCGCCGCGCCGCATCTCCCGCAGCAGCCGCCCACCGGTCTTGTTGGAGTAGGTCAGGCGGCGCGGGTCGGTCGCGACCGCGTGATCCGGGGTGAGAAAGGTCAGTTCGGGATTGCGGACGGTATAACCTTTTTCGGCGAGCCGCGTGAACCCGGGCCCGGCTTCGAGATCGTGCAGCAGGTGGCGGTCGATCGCGATTAGCGAGATCCCCCCAGAGAGCTCGGCCACCACGTGCGAAGACCAGATCTTATCGAACAGCGTGGCAGGCATTCTCGGCTCGTCTCGATCCAGTGGGGTCCATGGCGGCCGCCAACGCCGCTCAGTTCTGCTTTATCACCCTGTGGCGCAGGATTCCCAGCCCTTCGATGAACTGACAGCGTGGGCGGCTCGCTGTCATTTCCCGCCCAGACCCAGTTCGGCGAGGATCGCCTCGGTGTGCTCGCCGAGGCGCGGCGCGCGGCGTGCGATGCGACCGGGCGTCTGCGACAGCTTGATCGGCACGCCGGGCACGATCACCGGCTCGGTGCCGGGCTGTTCCAGGCTGACCCGCATGTCGCGCGCGGCGAAGTGCGGGTCGGTCATGAGGTCGTGGGCATCGAACACGGGGCCGAACGGAAAGCTGCCATCGACCATTTCGTCGAGCTGCTTTCGGGTGTGCAGGTGCGTGAACGATTCGATGATGGCTTCGATCTCGACGGCGTTGGCCCGGCGTGCGTCGTCCGTGGCGAACCTTATATCATCGCGCAGATCGGCGCGCTGCATCACCCGGCACAGCTCGATCCATTGCGGACGATGCGGCGCGCAGACGGCGACCCAGCCGTCGGCGGCCTTGAAGACCCCGAACGGAACCAAATGCCGGTTTCGGCTGCCTTGCGGCGTGGGTACGACGTGTTTGACGGAGTGAGCCTGATATTGTTCGTGGCAGAGGCTCGCGATTGCATCCACCATGCTGACATCGACGAATTGGCCCTTGCCGGTGGACCTGGCGGTCAAGAGCGCCAGCAAGATACCATAGGCGGTCATGACCGCCGGTACGCTGTCGCCCCACGGCGCGCCGATCGGCACCGGCGTGTCCGCGCCGGTCGTGGAGACGATGCCGCCCATGGCCTGGGCCACCAGGTCGAAAGCTGGCCGATCGACGTAGGGGCTGCGCCCGCTGCGCGGATCGCCAAAGCCGCGGATTGCCGCATAGACCAGTTTCGGGTTGCGTGCCGACAGCACTTCGTAAGCGAAGCCCAGTCGATCCATGACGCCGGCGCGGAAGTTCTCGATCAGGATGTCAGCTCGGTCGGCCAGTGCCAGCAGCACCGCCTTGCCCTGCTCCGATTTCAGATCCAGCACGATGCTGCGCTTGTTGCGGTTGCAATTGGCGAACAGCGCGCCGAATGCCTGCTCGCTATCATTGTCACGGAAGCCGCCGATCTGACGTCCCATGTCACCGCCAGGCGGCTCCACCTTGATCACGTCGGCGCCGTGATCGGCCAGCATCTGGGCGCAATAAGGCCCGGAAAGGGCCTGCGAAAGATCCAAAACACGCACCCCCGCCAGCGCGCCCCAGGTTCCGTCGGCAATCATCTACTCATTTCCTTCGGTTGAATTTCGCAGCTTGGATATCTCCGGCAACATTGCGAAATGCCCGGGCAAATCTGGAACAGATTTCAAGTGTAGTACAGCGGCACGAAACCACGCCGGCGATCGCATCACAGGACGGAAAGCGTCCTGGCACGCCCGTCTGATGCGCCGCGCCTCGAAGTGAAAGCCTGTTCGTGACGATTTACCGCAAATGGTTCCCGGGCGCCTCGTTCGCCGCCGGCGGGCACAAGACGATCTCGGGTGCCAATAAGCAGACAATGAGTGGCGTTCAGCCGTTCACGCGACGGCGCATTCTGATGGGCATGGTCGCGACGCTGACCGGTGTGGCCGGGCCGTCCCGGCCGGCTGATGCCAGCGACGCCGGCCCGCCGATGCTGGAGACGGCGCACCACCAGTTCACGATCCTGAAGCCCGCGAAACCTTTTCCGTCGGTGCGGTTGACTAGGCTCGATGGCGTCATCCATGACTTCGCCCTGTTTGAGGGCAAGGTCGTGCTGGTCAATTTCTGGGCCAGCTGGTGCCCCGCCTGCAAGGTCGAGCTGACGACGCTTGACCGCCTGCAGACGTCGGTCAGACGTAAGGATCTGCAGGTGGTCGCGGTCTCGCTGGACCAGGGTGGGCGCTCCACGGTGCTGCCATTCCTGCGCGAGTTGAGTATCAAGCACCTCGACATTTATCTCGATCCGGACGGCCAAATCGCGCGCAGGAGCTATGACGAGAATGACAAGATTCCATTCCCGCTGTACGGTATGCCGATGTCCTACGTGATCGGATCAAGCGGCATGGTCGAAGGCTACATGGTGGGTGAGACCGACTGGTTGTCGGATGCCGCCCGCAATCTGCTCGGCTATTATGCGCGGGCCGCTCAAGAGTGAGAGCGCCGCGCAGGACCTCGGATAAGTTCCGTCAGCCGCGCGCCTGATGGCTCATCAAAGCCCCGCCCCGTACTTATCCAGCGCAGCCTTGAGCTCGGCATCGATGGTGACGGGATCGCCACCGGCTTTTTTGACGGCCTCCGCCCAGCTATCGTGCAACGGTTTGACGGCCTTCTTCCATTCGCCCAGCTGTTCGGCGGTCAGCGGATAGACCTCGTGGCCCTCCATCGACTTCAGCTTGAGCCGGCCGTTGGTTTCGAAGTCGGCCCACGTATCGTTGATCTTGGCGGCCCACTCCGCCGTGCAATGGTCGTCGATGACCTTCTTCTGCGCCGGCGACAGCGAATTATAGGTATTGAGATTGATGTTGTAGGTGAACATCGTGGTATAGAGCGGCACGTCCATGTGATACTTGACGACCTTGTCGATGCCGAACAAGATCAGCGAGCCCCACGGGAAGGTAATCTCGTCGGCGACGCCGCGCTCAAGTGCATCGCGCGATTCCGGCGCCGAAGCCTGCACATTGGTGCCGCCGAACAGCTTGACCATTTCCCCAATCGAGCTTTGGGCCGGTCGGACCTTGACGCCGTTGAGATCGGTCGGCAGCAGGATCTTTTTCTTGCCATGCAGCGCGCCTGGATCGTGCATGAAGGCGAAGCACAAATGGGTGTCCTTCATTTCGGTGAGGGCATATTTGCGATACCAGGCGTTGAGCGCCAGCACGCCCCTCTTGGCATCGGCGAACACGAACGGCAGATTGCCCGCGGCGATGATTGGGAACCGGCCGGGCTGATAGCCGGGGCTGACATAGGTCACGTCGGCGATACCGTCCCGCGCCATGTCGTAATGGTCGAAGGCCTTGCCGAGTTGCTCGGACGGAAACACCGTCATCTTGATGGTGCCGCCGGAAGCCTTCTCGATGTCGGCCGCCCAGGCCTGCGTTGACGGCACCAGGGGATGCGCCGGTGGCAACCAGAGCGAAACTTTCATGTTGACGGTCTTGTCCTGGGCCAAAGCGGGCGTCATGCTTGCCGCCATCAGGATCGCCAGTAAAGCTCTTCTCATCGCTATCTCCCTTGATTGCAGGGCTGTTGACCGCCCCTGGCTAATGATCGGCCGCCATTGCTATGGTCCCTCAGCCGAAAAGTATAGTCCTTGTCCTCGACTAAAACCCGATGCCAGCGGAGTCGTCGTGATGCTTCGGGCGCAAAGAGGCCGCTTTGCAGACTGGCCGCGCCATCGCCATCAGGGATAGCCGCGCAGCATCAGGTGGTCGGCGTGGACTTCCCAGCTTTCCAGCCGGTCCAGAAAGCTCATGCCGAGCAGATTGGTCTTCATCTGCCCATGCGGCACCACCAGCGCCGGCACGGAACGCTCGACAAGACCTCCGATGGCAAGGCGATCGAGTGTCAGCCGCGCCGCCTTGGCATGGCCGCCGGCGGTCTCGACGTCGACGTCATACTCCAGGAGCTCCAGCGGCAGTCCGACCGCCGCCGCAGTCTCATAGGTCAGAACTACCGAGGTCGCGCCGGTGTCGATCACCATCGGGGCGCTGACGCCGTTAATCTTGGCCCGCAGCGCGAATTCACCGGTCTTGCCGCGCGTGATCTGCGCGGCGCGCGCCGGCATCGCGGCGCGCTCGCGCAGCAATTCCGAGACGGTGTCGCTGGCGCGCGCCACCTGTTCCGGATCCTTGTAGGCGACAACGGCGCCGACGGTCGCGCCGAGAACGATCAAAGCGAGCAGGATACGGTTCACGGCCGATCCCCCATGCAAATCTTCGTTAGTCGGGTGTTGTACGCGCGGCCACCTTCGGCGGGGTCAGTCCTGCGCTCGTCATGCGCGCGGCGAGCTCCGCCATCACCGCGCGACGCTCGGCGCGGTCCATCCGGTGCCAGCGCGCGATCTCCGGCAACGTACGTCCGCAGCCGAAACACAGGCTGCTTTTGGGATCGATCATACAAACGGCGATGCACGGCGTTTCCTGGCTCATTTCGGCAGGGTGATGCCTGTTGGGGTACTTGCACAAGGGCCTCCGGTTACAATCCTGTTCCGGCACTCATGATGGGCTTGTTGCGGGCGCGCCGCTCGGCGCTGGTGCCGTTGCTTTCCGGCTGCAGTGGCGGCGATTCTTCCGTCATCGGGGCCAGCGCCGCCATTACCCGCTCCGGCGGAAAGGTGATGATGACCTCGGTCCCGATGCGAAGCTTGGATTTCAGCGTGAATGTGCCACCGTGGAGGTCGATCAGGCTTTTGGCGATCGGCAGTCCAAGGCCCGCACCCTGCTCGGCGGATTTGATCGAATTGGAACCCTGGCCGAATGAGGCGAGCACGATGGGAATTTCGTCTTCGGCAATGCCCGAGCCGGTATCCTTGACGCTTAGATATTGTCCACCCGAGGCGGTCCATCCCGCCTTCAGCCAGATTTCTCCGCCCTGGGGGGTGAACTTGATCGAGTTCGACAACAAGTTCAGGACGATCTGGCGGGTGGCGCGCTCGTCGCCCCAGATCCGGGGCATGCCCTGCTCGAACACCTCGTGAATGGTGATGCCGCGGCTGGAGGCGCGCAGCTTCAGCAAATGATGGCAGTCGGAGACGACATGCACCAGTGATACGGCTTCTTCGTTCAGCTCGTAACGTCCCGCCTCGATCCGCGACAGGTCGAGAATCTCATTAATGAGATTGAGGAGGTGGACTCCCGAATTGTGGATATCGGCCGAATATTCCTTGTAAACCGGAATGCTGTGAGCGCCGAAGATCTCGCTCTTCATGACCTCGGAAAATCCGAGGATCGCGTTCAGCGGCGTTCGCAACTCGTGGCTCATTTGGGCGAGAAACCGCGATTTTGCGACATTGGCCGCTTCCGCCCGATGTCGGGCTTCGTCCGAAATCGCCTTGGCCTGCTCAAGCTCGCCGATCAGCGCATCTTTCTCGGCGCGCGCTTCGAGCGTCGCCAGGGTCGTCGAATGAAGCCGATGAGCCAGCAAGGCAAAATAGCCTTCCGCGGCGAGCGCCAGCATCGCCAGCACGTAATTGTCGAAGGTGCCGCCCAGCATGAAATTCAGTGCGATCGCCACCGTGACCGGGACGGTCGCCGCCAGCGCCGCGATCGGCAGGCTGGCCGCGAGCATGCTGGATACGGCAATCACCAGCAGCATCAGGAACAACATCAGCGTGTTAGAGACGACATCATGGTCGGCGGGATGGATCAGGATCGCCGTCCAGCCTAGCCCGTAGAGCAGATCGATTAGAACAAAGCGCGTTCGCCATCTACGGGTGAGAGTTGCCGAGGGTGGCTCCGCGAGAAATCTGCCGCAATGGCGTATGATGGCGGCATGAATACAAAGCATTCCGCAAGTCCAGGCCGCCGCTGAAAACGGCTGCATCCAGAACCCGAACAACAGGCCGGCCGCCACCACGAGCAGCATGACCACATAGGACGCCGATATCCGTGTCTGCGCGTATTGCCGGAGCAGTTCGCGGTCGAAGGCAGGGCGGGTTCCGCTGCTCGACGTTAGCCGGTCGCGGGCCTCGCGTACCCTCTGCGCGGCCGCACGACGGTTAACGGCCGGGGCCGGGACCGGTGGATCAACCGGAAGCTGCACGACTTCAGGCCTATCGGTGGATTTACTCATTAAACAACACAATTCCTGCGCTCGGCCGCGCGAGTTCTGCATTATCTATCTGTGGCGCCAAATCATTAAGAGCTGACTTAAAGCGCTAAAGAATTACGTTAACGGGAAGTAAAATTAACCTCTTCCGCGCGCGCTCCAGGGTCTGCGTTGGGAGTCAGCGTCTCAAGTCAGCGCTCCAGCCGGGCCAGCAGGCTCGAGGTGTCCCATCGCTTGCCGCCGATCTTTTCAACCTCCGAATAGAATGCATCGACCAACGCGGTGACCGGGAGGCTGGCGCCGTTGCGCCTTGCCTCGGCCAGACAAATCGAGAGATCCTTGCGCATCCATTCCACCGCGAAGCCGAAATCGAATTTGCCCTCGTTCATAGTCTTGTAACGGTTCTCCATTTGCCAGGACTGGGCGGCCCCCTTGGAGATGGTCTCGATCACGGCGGTGACGTCGAGTCCGGCCTTCTTGGCGAAATGGATCCCTTCGGAAAGACCCTCGACCAGTCCGGCAATGCAGATCTGGTTGACCATCTTGGTCAGTTGGCCCGAGCCCGCCGGCCCGAGAAGCTTGCACATCCTGGCATAGGCCGCGATGACGGGCTCGGCGGCCGCAAAAGCCTCCTGGCTGCCACCACACATGACCGTCAAAATGCCGTTTTCCGCACCGGCCTGGCCGCCCGACACCGGGGCGTCGATGAACCTGAAGCCGCGTTTGGCAGCCTCGGCATCGAGTTCGCGCGCGATTTCGGCAGAAGCGGTGGTATGATCGACGAAGGTCGCACCGCGTTTCATGGCCGCAAACGCGCCGCCATCGCCAAGGGTGATCGCATGCAGGTCGTTGTCGTTGCCGACGCAGGCCATGACAAAATCCTGGCCCTCCGCAGCGGCTTGCGGCGTCGGCGCCGCACGGCCGCCGAATTTCTCGGCCCAGGCCTTCGCCTTCGAAGCCGTCCTGTTGAATACCGTGACCTCGTGGCCTCCCTTTGCCACCAGATGACCTGCCATGGGGAAACCCATGACGCCCAGTCCTAGAAAAGCTACTTTAGCCATGTTTCAATACCTTGGGGTTTGCCGGCCTTTGATAGCCGGATCGTATTCTGCTGGCGGGCTGGCCCGGTTCTCGAAACAGTTCCGCTCGAGGGGGTGGAAACCGCACCATAAACCCTGCGCCATGGAGGGCAACGTCTTCGTTTGGCGCGCGGGCGAGGTTTTGTGCTAGTGTTCCGAAGCTGACAGTTGATTCACAAATCGGCTCAGACGTGCGAATCTGGACCGATGAGGAAAATCGAACGAATTTTGATCGGCCCAGCCGATCGTGAGCGGTTGGAGCGACTGG
>Ga0182012_10001224_pt1 | contig 28273 bp, 26 predicted proteins | sample 612S2SmetaG_FD_120486 | JGI IMG/M metagenome (GOLD analysis project Ga0182012, IMG submission 120486) | Permafrost microbial communities from Stordalen Mire, Sweden - 612S2S metaG | ecosystem: Environmental > Terrestrial > Soil > Wetlands > Permafrost | place: Sweden: Stordalen | collected...
ACGGAGCAGCCGACAAAAATCACGATGGCATCGTGACGCACGAAGAGTTATTCAATTACGTCAACGAACTGTCTGTTAACTGGCGCCACAATCCCAAGTTGCGAGTCTCAGCAGATAGCGATTCCGCGCTACAACAACCGGCTTTCGCTCCATCAAAGAGTATCGTTCAGGACGCCGGGTGCCGGCACGAGCCTGCTCGTGAACCGAAAGTAAGTGCTCCCGCCGATTTATTGAGTGCGCTTGGTAAAGGCTTCATTCCCGTCACGGAGGGCTGGGATGTGAAAGCAGTCGCTCAAGGAAATGGCTTCGTTCTGTATGATGCCGGTGGAATCCAAATGAATGCTGAGCCAATGACTCGCCAGAAGGCCCTCGATCGGTTGCGCGCTGAACCCGTAATCACTCAGCTCTCCGAACTCCACTACTGTCAACAGAAGTTCAATATCCAACTCAGTATGAATCCGCCCGACCAAGGCAAGTATATGCAAGAACAGGAGATTGAATTTTCGGCCAAGCTCGATCGGAGCGCCTATCTGCTTGTCATTGATATTGATCAAGAGGGAAGCATTACTGTGATTTACCCACCTCAGAACTCTGAAAGGTTGTCCGTTGGCAAGCTGAACTTGCTGCAGAAAACTCGCGTTCAATCTCCTTATGGAGTCGATCTCATAAAGGCGTTCGCCTTTGAAAATAAACCTGAAGGCTTCGAGAAGCTTCTGATCCCCACTGACGGCCACGAAGTCTATCTCCATCCTGGCGACCCACGCTTAAACACTCTTCTCAAAATGCTTTCGGCGGATACTCCTGAGCGATCAGAGACAAAACTCCGCCTAATTACTACCGGCAAAGACTAATCTCGGAGATTTCACATGAATCGAATTAAACTTCTACCATTCGCAATCGCTGTAGCCCTCTTTCTCCCTGCACTCGCCACCGCGTCCAATAAGGCGCTCTTGATAGGTGTGGGGACCTTTGAGCACCCTTGCACATCGCCGCCACAGCCGCCATGTGTACCCAACCTGCCCGGCATCGATCTGGATGTGCAGCGCATGCACCGCCTTGCTCTCAACATGGGCTTTGCGGAATCTCAGATTCACACTTTAATGGATCAGCACGCCACCATTGCAGCCATCCAAGCCGAACTGAAAGGCTGGTTCCGCCAGGGAGTCGGACCAAACGACAGACTACTCCTATACTTCAGCAGTCACGGATCCCTCGCTCAAGGCAAGAATGGCCCAATCGGAATTATCATTCCCTACGACGTCGCTTTCCCACCAAACAGCATTGCAAACGTGTTACCGGGCCCCGAGCTCGCAGATCTTCTCGAATCGAATCCCAGCCACAATATCATGCTGATTGTCGACGCCTGTCATAGTGGCGGCCTCATGAATAACAAGTCGGTCGATCGCGATATCGTTGTCAAGTTCTTACGTTATCCAGGCATGCCGAATGGCTCGCTCGAAGCTAACCTGTTTGATGCGGGAATGGCCACAAAAGGCATCGGCCAACCGAACTACGGCTACCTATCCGCCTGCACTCAAAAAGAAACGGCAGGCGCAACCGACCATGGAAGCCTCCTAACTCTCGCACTGGAAGATGGCTGGAGCAAGCTGCGCAAGAGCAATCAACGTGCTTCTCTAGAGGCGGCACACCCGCTCATCCTCGGATTCATTCGGACAAATTCGAATAACCCCCAGCACCCTGAACTCTATGGTGACGCTAATCTCCTAAAGGCCGATTGGTTTGGCGGACCTCGCCAGGAGCCAGCTCCCGGCCCGGGTCCCAGCCCGTCTCCTGGCAGATCACAAGCCTGGGAGCTTCTGGAGAATATCGCCCGGCAAGCCGCCGGCCCGATCCCTGCTCGCATCTCAAAGGGCGAATACCGTAAGGGCGAACGCTTGGAATTGTCAGTTGATGTACCTCGCGAAGGATACCTGTTCATCCTCAGTGTGGGCGAAGGAGATGAGAAGCCGGCTCTTCTGTTCCCCAACCAGTACCAGGATGACAACCACGTTCAACGCGGCTCGGTCCAGATTCCCGCCGCTGGCGCTCGATGGCACATAACCCAAGGTCTACCGTCCGGGATGAACAGGCAGAATGTGGTTCTGGTCGTCGTCCTTTCCCACGCTCGCGACACACTCAAGGAACTCACCTCTGGCGCCGGGCCCTTTAAAGACGTCGATGTCCCACAAGATGCAACAAGAAGTCCTTTCGTGGAGCCCAACGATTCGAACGCTCCTCCCAACTCGCCGAGTGGCTACCTCGCCACCAAGGTGACTTACCTAATCAAGGAATAATTCATGCTACGAAATCGAACACGCGCGCTGGCTTCGCTTATGCTGTCTCTCGCCCTTTGCTCTGCGCAAGAACCTACAGATCACCCCGCTGGCATGATCGCAGCATACACAGCCAACAGAGACCGGGGAATCGGCAATTATGTAACTCGAGACATGGTGCTGTTGGGTCATGTCCTCTCTTTGGAGGAGGCCACAACACAAGCCGAAGAGGAGATCTACGGGCCCGAGATAATCACTCTGGTTGAAGGCCTCTGCTCTACTGCCGCCAAGGCAACCGATTCGCCGATTACTGCTGCGAACAAGCAATTCGTTTCTGTCCTCAGTGCTCTCAGCAGCGGCAAGGCTCCCGAATCGGGGCCTGCCAAAGATGAATTCGATAAGGTCACGGCTTCGCAGGGAATCAGCCGCTCGGCCATCTTGCCCGAGACGATTGACTACTCGCAATTCCGCGTCCGAGGGAATTACACCCGTTCGCCCGCGCTAGGGCACTACTTCCAAACTGTTCGCTATGCGGGCACTGTCTTATTCGCAGTCAAGGAAAGTGGTTCTACCGGTATCGAAGCCAAAGATGCCGATCAATTAACTGCGCAAGCATTGCAACTTGCCAGTTGGATCAGCGGTTCTCCCAAGACGGCCGCCGCCTACAAAAATTATGTGCACCAAACCGGGCTGTTGTTCGGAGATCCCGACGACCTCATACTCGAAGACTTGCTCGCTGTGAGCACAATCAAAGGAACTCCGGAACAGCGCGCGGCGCTTCTCCAATCGGCCCGCAAGAATGGCCGCCAACCGCAGGTTATAGGAGGCATCGTTGATCTCGCAAAACTGGAGCCAGGAGTTACCGCGCAAGACGCTCTAACCGGCTGGCGCATTTTCCCACAGCGGCGATCTCCCGATGGCGCTGCTTTCCAGCAACTCATTTTTCCAAATGCCGGAGATTACTTGGGCAAGAAGCAGCCACTCTCAATGGACACAATTAATGGGAAACAAGTCAAGGCGTTTCCTCTCGCCTTAGAACTCCCTGCCCTCCTCGGATTGCAGTCAGCGATAAAGATGCTGGATTCCACCGACGATCGCAATTATCAAGGTTACGAAGCGGCCTTCAAAAAAGCTCAGCACCTCCTTACAACCTCGCCACAGCCCACCTCCTGGCTGCCGGCTTTTCAGCAACTGGTCGGCATAAAAACCGACTCTTCTGAAGCAGCCGAACAACTAACCACGACGGCACTAGCATACTGGACACGTAACCGACACCGCAGCCTTCTTTATGAGAAGCAAACCTACACTCCAGTGGTGAAAAGTGTAGCCATCGCCGCACCGCGCACGACAGCTTACTTGGAACCAGCCACTGCTCTTTACAAAGCATTGATTGCGCAGACCCAGGCGCTTGCACCCGCGCTAAAGCCAGCAACCGTTGTTGCTCTTCAAGACACGCTTAACAGGTGCGTCGCCATTTCGCAAAAAGAAACGGCCGGAACTGCATTGGCAACCCCGGATATCGCGTTTCTTAACGATATTGATCAATCGTTCATGAAGATAGCCAAGCGGGAAGATAGCCCGGTTGTCGTGGACGTTCACACGAACCCGTCCAGCCGTCAAGTTCTGGAGGAAGCAGTTGGTTACCCCACATTGGTCGAGTTCAAGCATGGTAGCGACACCCTGCGGGGCGCTCGTCTAACTCATTTCGAATTCCGCCAACCTATGGATCAGCGCATGACCGACGAGGAATGGCAGGTGAAAGCCCGCACCTGGAAACAGCAATAAAACGAGGACTTTATGAAGCACTTCCAATGGCTTATCGTACTCACAGTATTTTCTATCACTCTTTTCGCTCAGAATCCGTTCAGCGAACACCTGAGCAAAGGCAAGGCTTTGGCCGCTGAAAAGCAGTGGCCTGAAGCTCGCAAAGAGTTTCACCTTGCATTAGCTGAGGCGAACGCTGGAATCCAAAGCGCCAGCGCCGCATTCCGCATTGCCCAAACTTATCGAGCTGAAGGAGACATCGACGCCGCGCTCGATTGGTATCGTCAAAGCTTGCAATACCAGCATTCAAGCCAAGCCGAGGAAGAAATGATGCAGGTTGAAACGGAACGCGCAGGTAAACCAGTTTCAGCCGCCGATATCAAGCATGCATTGAGCGTTCCACCCGCTGATCGATCGCCTAGCGTTGAAGCGAACTCCATCGATCTCGATATTCTCTTCGGCTTTAACGATGCTAAGTTGACGCCCGAAGGCATGAAGCAAGTTCACGAATTAGCAATGGCTATCGGCTCCAATGAGTTCAAGGGCAAGCGCTTCCGCATCACCGGCCACACCGATTCAGTGGGCGCGGACGACTACAACTTGAAGCTCTCTTTAGAAAGGGCCACCTCGGTTCGCAACGCGATTCTCACACAGACTCATGTTGCACCCGACCTGCTCAAGTGCGAGGGCAAAGGCAAACGTGAGCCCAAGTATCAAGCCGATACCGAAGAAGCGCGGCGCTTAAACCGGCGAGTTCAGGTTACCCTTCTCGACTGAGATCGGCCCCCACTCATGAAACACTGTCCCGCTTGCCGAACAAGTTATCCGGAAGACTTCAGCCTGTGCCCGACCGATGGAATGGGCCTGGTGGAATCGGCCCTCTGGTCTGAAGGGTGCATCGTCAAAGAGAAGTATCGAATTGTAAGACAAGCTGGCTACGGCGCCATGGCTGTCGTCTATGAAGCGAAACACATCCCTTTTGATGAACGCCGCGCGTTAAAAGTGATGAACGAAGGCGATGAGGAGTTCCGACGTCGATTCGTCCAGGAGGCCTTAGTCACTCGTCGCTTGCAGCATCCTAACGCCGTGCGAGTTGAAGACATCGACCGCGCCGAAGACGGACGGCCCTTCATTGTGATGGAGTTTATCGAGGGCCGGAATCTCGCTGAAGTTCTGCGAGATGGGCCTCTAACGGTCGGCAAGGCATGCGCGATCGCCCGTCAGATCGCATCCGCCTTAGCCGCCGCCCACTCACTTGGCATTGTGCATCGCGATATCAAACCCAGCAACCTCCTCATTGCCAATACTCCCTCCGGGGAGCAAGTCAAAGTAGTTGACTTTGGCATAGCGAGAGTCATGAGGAATTACCGCGATGGCCGTCATCTCACATTCACGCAACTTGGCTCGGTGATTGGCACTCCTGCTTATATGTCCCCCGAACAGGCCGCCGGTAAAACGGATGATGAGTTGGATGGGCGATCTGACATTTACTCGCTCGGAATAGTGCTCTATCAGATGCTCTCGGGCAGTCTTCCGATCACCTCTGAGTCCGACTTCGGATTCTTGGCCGCTCACGTAACTAATCCGCCCGTCCCATTGGGAGAGCGATGCCCACAGGTCCCCAAGCCCTTAGCGAGCTTCGTGATGAGTTGCTTAGAGAAAGATCGCGAGCTTCGTCCTGCTACCCCGGAGATGTTCATAGAGTCTCTGGATCGGGTTCTGTCCCCTCCGCTAAAAGGGCCCACGATCGTAGTTGAGCCTCCGCCCACCGATGGCACTAAACTGCCAGCAACAAAACCTCCGGCAAATCCTCTTGTCTTTATCGTTCTCGGATGGTTCGCCGTCTTCGCCTTGGTCGAATTTTTGGCAAATTCTCAACCTGGCTTCGCTCTCGTGTGGCTAGTTTGTGGGGCGGGGCTACTTGCGGTTGACCTGGTCGCCCTATTGGTTCGTGGATTATTCACTTTTCGTCGCGCCATGTTGTCGGCAATCGGATGGCTAATGGGAGCGTTAGCGGGCGCGGCATCCTATTACCTTTTGGCATCGCAAGCCGGCAGCATTTGGGCACAACTTGCAGACATTCAATACGTCACCGTCGATAGGATTGATTTAGTTTTGGTTGCTATCGCGTTCTTGATTTGCATATTTGTTGGCTCCCGCGCAGCTAAGCGGCAATTTGATTGAACCTTTTGGCCAGCCAGCTTCGTAACTAGCTGCATGGGCTTGTTCTCTGGCCAAATGAAGCAGGTGTTCCGGCGATTGAGGCGTGCACCGATGTTCACCTTCGTCGCTGTCCTGACGCTAGCGCTTGGTATCGGCGCCAACACTGCCATATTCAGTGTTTTGGAGGGTGTTCTACTTAAACCGCTTCCCTATTCAGACCCTGATCGATTGATCGGCCTTTGGCTTACTGCGCCCGCAATTCACATTAAAGATCTCAACATTTCCCCGTCTGTCTATTTCACCTATTTGGAAGAAAACCGAACGTTTGAGAGCCTCGGCATTTACACGGGTGACCGAGTTAGCGTTACTGGCATCGCCGAACCGGAGCAAGTCAATTCGCTCGACGTCACTTATGGAGTTCTTCCAACTCTCGGAGTTCGTCCAGTTCTCGGACGATTATTCTCCGCCAAAGACGATTCACCCGGTGCGCCCCAAACCATTCTCCTCTCTTATGGCTATTGGCAGAGGCGATTCGGTGGCGATCGATCCATAATCGGACGGCGTCTTCAGATAGATCGTAAAGCCCAGGAAGTGATCGGCATCCTGCCGCGTGACTTCCGATTCCTTGACATGGATGCCGAGTTATTTCAGCCATTTCAATTCGACCGCGCTAAGACGACTCTTGGCAATTTTAGCCAGCGAGGAGTCGCTCGACTTAAGCCTGGCGTGACGCTGGCGCAGGCCAACGCCGACGGAGCACGCATGTTGCTGATTGCGAATAAGAGCTTCCCACCACCGCCTGGCTTCAGCGCTAAACTGTTTGAGGACGCACACATCGCAACCGACTTTCGGCCGTTTAAGCAAGACCTGACCGGCGATATTGGACCTACGCTTTGGGTGCTGATGGGAACCATAGGCTTGGTGTTGCTCATCGCTTGCGCCAATGTGGCCAATCTGCTCCTCGTTCGGGTGGAATCGCGTCATTTGGAGCTAACCATCCGCACAGCCCTTGGTGCGAGCATGGGGCGTATCACTTACGAGCTCCTTTTTGAAAGCCTTGCAGTTGCTCTGTTGGGAGGTCTGGGAGGACTCGCGCTTGCCTTTGGAGCTCTACATGCGCTGGTCGCGCTGGCTCCAGCGGGAATACCGCGAATCTCGCAGATTGGCCTTGATGCACCGGTGTTGCTCTTTGCCGTTGGTGTCTCAATCCTCACCGGGTTGTTGTTCGGTTCTGCTCCCGTGCTGAAGTTTGCCAGCGCGCGACTCGCTACCGGTTTACGAGATGGCGGCCGCACACTAAGTGCCAGCCGTGAACGTCACCGCGCTCGCAATACTTTGGTTGTTGTGCAAGTAGCGCTCGCACTTGTCCTGCTCATAAGCTCAGGGCTAATGATTCGAACCTTTCGGGCGCTGACACAAGTGCAACCCGGCTTCTCCGATCCAGCGAATGTGCAAACTCTATCGCTGTACATTCCAGATGCTCAAGTGCCTGAACCTGACAAAGTGCTGCGCATGGAGGAGGATATCGCAGATCAGTTGCAGCGGATTCCTGGCGTCGCGCGGGTGGCGATGACAACCGCCGTTCCAATGGGCGGTAACAGTAGTAATGACGTTTTATTTGCCCGTGATCACACTTACCGCGAAGGGCAAATCCCTCCCATTCGGCGATTTATCTTTGTCTCACCAGGACTTTACAAAACGTTGGGCACACCACTTATCGCCGGACGCGATTTTACCTGGGAAGATAGCAACAACAAATCCCTGGTGGCCGTTATTTCCGAAGGCTTTGCCCGCGAGTATTGGGGTAGCGCCGCAGCCGCATTACACAAGCAGGTCCGCGAGGGTATGAACGATGATTGGCGCGAGATCATTGGAGTCGTCGGCGATGTTCATAATGACGGCGTAGACCAGCCGGCTCCCACAGCTATCTACTTCCCCCTGAAGCTCAGTAATTTTCAAGGAGACAAGGAAAGCGTCCGGCGCAGCGTCGCTTTCGTGATCCGTAGCGAGCGGGCAGGTTCGGAGAGCTTCCTAAAAGAGGTGCGCCGAACGATTTGGGCGGTCAATCCGAATCTTCCGCTGGCCGAAGTTAGGACTCTCGACAATGATTATCGGAGATCCATGGCTCGGACTTCCTTCACCCTAGTGCTTCTGATGATATCGGCGGGAATGGCGCTGGTTCTTGGAGCGGTTGGTATCTATGGAGTGATCGCCTATTCGGTTTCCCAACGCACAAGGGAAATCGGCATTCGGATGGCGTTAGGCGCTGGGAGTAGTGAAGTGGCCAGCATGTTTGTCCGGCATGGGCTTTTGCTGGCGGCAATCGGCGCGGGTTTCGGGCTTCTCTCTGCGTACCTATTGATGAAGCTGCTTTCGACGCTGCTATTTTCAGTGAGTCCGGCCGATCCGTTGACTTATTCGGCGATGTTGCTGCTTATCCTTTGCATCGCGGCACTGGCCAGTTATCTGCCTTCGCGCCGGGCAGCCGCGATTGATCCAGCAACCGCGCTCAGGCTAGATTGAACCCTAATCGGCGAGTGGATCCCAAACATACTTCATATCGAGGGTGAAGCCGGCTACGGGACCTTCTCCTTCCAGCGTGTCTATACCAGTACGCGATTCAACCTCGCCGCCGGGTCGATAAATTTCCACAGTCTTGGTTTCAGGGTCGATCAGCCAACCCAATTGTGCGCCTTGTTCCAAATATTCGCGCATTTTATTTTGGAGCTTCTTGAGGCGCTCGCTATGGGACCTCACTTCGATCACCAAGTCGGGACACAGATGCCAGAACGTATCGCGCTTTTTCGAAAGCTTCTCAACCCGGCTTTTCAGAGTCCAAGACGCATCTGGCGAGCGGCGAGCGCCATTTGGAAGAACAAACCCGGAGGAGGAATCACAAACAAAACCCCGGCGATCCTTTCGCGCCCAAGCGCCAAGTTGTACCGAAATTTCGCTAGTGCTCGCACCGGTATCGGAGTTGGTAGGCGCCATAACAATCAGTTCCCCTTCGGCCGTCATTTCGAAGTTGAGGTCTGGGTGTTCGGCACAAAACGCCTCAAACTCTTCATCTGTCATCGGCTGAGCGGTCAAAGTCGCAGGCAGGTTGGCGTCGTCGATCAGAAACGGCATTTTATCCCTCAATGTTACCCTAAAAATTACTTCCCCACGCATGTCTGACACCGCCGACCTGAAGCGCACTCCGCTCTTCGAAACTCACCTTGCTTCCAGGGCCAAGATGGTCGATTTTGGCGGTTGGAACATGCCGGTACAGTACTCCAGCATCATCGAAGAGCACAACGCGGTTCGTAACGGTGTCGGCTTATTTGACGTGAGTCACATGGGGGAAATTGAGGTACGTGGCCCACAAGCGCTCGATCTTGTAAACTACGTTTCCACTAATAACGCGGCGAAGCTAAAACCGTGGCAGGCACACTATTCCGCGCTGCTCTATGAGCACGGCGGTACGGTGGACGACATCTTAGTGCACCGATTGCCCGACGGCAATATGTTCCTGTGCGTCAACGCCAGCAATCAAGAGAAGGATTTCGAGCACATTAAGCAAGTGACAGCCGGCCGCTTCGATGCTGAGGTGGATCTAGCGAGTGACCGCTACGCCCAGATCGCCGTGCAAGGGCCGAAAGGGCTGTCCACGTTGCAAAAGCTTACTCAGACGAAGCTATCTGAAATCAAATACTATTGGTTCGCGGACGGCTCGGTTTCGGGAACTCCAGCGCGCATTGCGCGCACGGGTTATACGGGAGAAGATGGCTTTGAAATCTACATCGCACCCGGCGAAGCACCGCGCTTGTGGAATGAACTGCTTGCTGCCGGAGAAGAATTTGGCATTAAGCCGTGCGGGCTTGGTGCGCGCAACACCTTACGCCTGGAAGCAGGCATGGCTCTTTACGGCCATGAGCTAACTGCATCGATCAATCCTCTGGAAGCGAAGCTTGGCTGGATTGTGAAAATGGACAAGGGCGATTTCGTTGGACGCGCTGCACTTGAAAAAGTGCAGGTAGGCGGCGCAACCCGTAGTCTATTTGGTTTCGAAATGAAAGAGCGTGGCATCGGCCGCGACGGTTACGAAGTTTGGATTGATGGCAAACCAGCAGGTTGGGTCACTAGCGGAGGCCCATCCCCCACATTGAACAAAAATATTGGTCTGTGCTTTTTGCCGAGCAGCATCCCGCCAGCGAATGGCGCAATCCAGGTAATGATCCGCAATGCACCGGTACAGGCTATCACCGTGCCAGTACCCTTTTATAAGCGAGCGAAGGCATGACGTATCCAGAGAATTTCAAGTACACCAAAGAGCACGAATGGGTGCTCGTTGAAGGCGAAGCCGGAACTATCGGCATTACGGACCACGCGCAGAGCGAGTTGGGCGACATTGTATTTGTCGATTTGCCGAAGCCCGGCGCGACTATCACCAAAGGTCAAACGTTCGGGTCTGTCGAATCCGTGAAGGCAGTTTCAGACATCTATTCCCCTGTTTCAGGCGAAGTAACTGAAATCAATGACAAGTTGAGCACCGCACCTGAAACGTTGAATTCAGATCCGCACGGCGCCGCTTGGCTGGTAAAGGTGAAACTTGCAAATCCCGCTGAAATAAATGAACTTCTAGCGGCAGCCGATTATCAAAAATATATCGGCGGGTGAAGCGCCGATCAGCCTACCTTTCTTCTAAAACCGGAGTATAGAAACCGTTGCGATATTTACCCAAGTCAGACTTTGAGCGGCGCGAAATGCTGGCCACTATTGGGCTGCGCTCCGCGGATGAATTGATTGCACATCTTCCAGCCGACGTGCGGTTTGACAAGCGCCTCAACCTAAAAGAGGGCGTCAGCGAGTTTGAGATTGTCGACTATTTCAAGCAGCGGGCAGCGAGCAACGCCAACGGCTATGCCAGCTTTCTGGGGGCTGGAGTTTACAACCACTATCGCCCGGTGATTGTAGACGCGGTGGTTTCGCGCGGTGAGTTTTTAACCTCTTACACGCCTTACCAAGCGGAGATCTCGCAAGGCACACTGACCAGCATTTTCGAATTTCAGACCATGGTCTGCCAGTTGACGGGCATGGACGTGGCCAATGCTTCGATGTATGACGGCTCTTCGGCAGTGCCTGAAGCCGCCATGATGGCTGTGCGGATTACCAAACGCGACAAAGTGCTGGTGGCGCGAACCGTGCATCCTGAGTATCGTGAGGTTCTTAAGACGTCAACGCAGCACCAAGGCATTCCCGTTGAAGAACTTGCTTACACGAAAACGGGCCGCTTAGATCTGGACGATCTAAAGAAGAAGCTCTCCGACCAAGTCGCCGCAGTTATTGTGCAGACACCAAACTTTTTCGGCTTGCTGGAGGAGTTGAAAGAGATCGCACCACTCGTGCGCAGCAAGGGGGCGCTGCTGATAGTTGCGTTCACTGAGGCAGTAGCGCTTGGTTTGATGGAACCGCCGCGCGAAGCGGATATTGTTGTGGGTGAATTGCAAAGCTTCGCCATTTCTCCCAGTTATGGTGGACCTTATGTCGGCATCATTGCCGCGCGCGAGCAGTATATTCGCCAGTTGCCGGGTCGACTGGTTGGGGAAACGACGGATGCGGCAGGGCACCGGGCCTTCTGCTTGACGCTAGCGACGCGCGAGCAACATATCCGCCGCGAAAAAGCCACTTCTAATATCTGTACCAACCAAGCGCTGCTGGCTTTAATGGCGACGGTGTTTATGAGCATTTACGGCAAGGAAGGTTTGCGCGAGCTTGCGGAGCAGAATCTAGCGAAAGCTCATTACTTAGCTGGCAAGGTGACGCCGGAGTTCGATGGCCCGTTCTTCAATGAATTCGTAGCGCGCACCAATGGAAAATCTCCCGACCAAGTAAACGCAGAGTTAGCCGAGAAGAAGATTATCGGCGGATTGCCGCTTGGGCGTTTCTATCCAGAGTTGAAAGGCGCAATGCTACTTTGCGCGACAGAGATGAATAAGCGCGAAGATATGGACACCGTCGCCACGGTTTTTGGGAAGCACTAACAATGATCAAGAAAGTCTCAAGACACATCGTTCAAAATGAGCCGCTCTTATTTGAGCAGAGTTCCCCAGGAAAGAAGGGTTATCAGCTTCCCGCGCTCGATGTACCGCCAGTGGATGCCGAGCAGGCGCTGGGCAAGGGGCATGTCCGTTCCGAGATTGAAGATTTTCCTGAAGTAAGCGAGTTCGAAACGCTTCGTCACTTCACACGGCTCTCGACTTGGAACTACGCCATCGATTTGGGTTTGTATCCCCTGGGCTCTTGCACGATGAAGTACAACCCGCGGGTAAACGAACTGGTGGCGCGGACGGAAGGCTTGGCTTGGGCGCATCCTTATCAATCTGAAGAGCTGAGCCAGGGTTGCATGGAGATTGTGGCGACGCTTGAATCGGCGCTCGCTGAAATTACCGGCATGGATGCGGTAACTTTGCAACCAGCCGCAGGCGCGCATGGCGAGTTCACCGGCATTTTAATGATTCGTGCGGCGTTGGAGGCACGCGGCAATCCGCGCAAAAAGATTCTAGTTCCCGACTCAGCGCACGGCACCAACCCGGCTACGGCGATGATGGTTGGCTACACGGTTGAGAACATCAAGTCGAACGAACGCGGCATGGTTGACGTGGAAGCGCTGGCTAAGTCGATGACCGACGACGTGGCTGGTCTCATGATCACCAACCCAAATACCGTGGGAGTGTTCGAAGAGAACATTCGCAAGATCTGCGGCGTGATGCATGACAAGGGCGGGTTGGTTTACATGGACGGCGCCAATATGAATGCACTAGTTGGCATCGCCCGACCCGGAGACTTCGGAATTGATGTCATGCACCTGAATTTGCACAAGACTTTTTCCACTCCGCACGGTGGTGGCGGTCCTGGCGCCGGTGCGGTGGCATGTGCCAAAGTGTTAACACCATTCCTGCCGAGTCCGCGACTCAAACGCGACGGGAATTTGTGGCGCTGGAACTACGATCTACCGCAATCCGTCGGCCGGGTGAAGGCTTTCTACGGGAACTTTGGCGTCCTGGTCCGCGCACTGGCCTACATCATGGCGCACGGTTCAAACGGTCTGCGCCAAGCCACGATGGATGCGCTGCTGAATGCCAACTACCTTCGCACACTGCTCGAGCCGCATTATGAGATCGCATACAAGGCGCCGAGCATGCACGAATGTGTATTTAGCGACGACCGGCAGTCAGCGAAAGGCGTACGCACGGGCGACATAGCGAAGCGTTTGATCGATTATGGGTTCCATCCGTACACGGTGAGTTTCCCGCTGATCGTTCACGGATCTCTGATGATCGAGCCAACGGAGACAGAGGGCAAGAAGGAACTGGATCTGTTTGCCGATGCGCTGATTTCGATAGCCAAGGAAGTAGAAGAGACTCCGGAATTGGTTAAGACGGCCCCGCACAGCACCCGGACACCCCGGGTGGATGAAGTGACCGCGGCACGCAAGCCGATTGTGCGCTGGAAGCCGGAGTCGACAGCTAGTAAAGCGGCCGATTAGGCTTTCGGTTATTTGCCGCATCGGTTGCGGTAATTAGCGCGACGGACAAAGGTTAGAGACGTTCTACTGCAAGGCTGGTCCCAAGCGAAGGATTGGACTCTGAAGTGCACTCAAGTCAGTCTCAATAGAGGGAGTCAGTCCATGCCAACTCTATCCAATAATGAGTTTGAACTAATATCGACGAAGCTCAGAGAAACCATTGCAGTGATTCGTGTTGCCGCAAATGGAAGCGATCGACGCTTCGCTGGATACTCTGAATTGCCGAAAGGCGCGGAAGTTGATGTCTGCGGCGAAGGCTTCAATGAGCGAAGCGTGACGGTCCGCTGGCACGGACAGCTGTTCTTCGTCTACAGGCAGGATTTGGAATGTCCGAGGAACCCATTCGCCGACTAGGTCCGTTTTTTATGTTCGGCGACCGAGGAGGCGATGAACATCGCAAAAAAGGGACAGTCAGTACGCGATATTTGGGCATAGGGCTGCGAAGGGATCTAAACGGGGCGCTATAACAGTCCCTCTTTTGCTTCGCCGATCATGCGGCGACATGCAACTGACAACTGGCGGTCTGCCGACTCCATTTGAACAACTTGAACATGCGAACCGCGCGGCGCCCAAACAAGCGGATCTGTCGGGCCAAATATGGCAATCGTTGGAACGGCCACCGCAGCGGCAAGATGCGTTATTCCTGAGTCATTGCCGATGTAAAGCGTCGCTCCTGTGAGCCATTCAGCTAGATCGAGCAAGCTTTCGAAACGGTCGTGCGCCCACTCGACTGGCAAGGGCAATTGTTGAGCGAGCGCAACGAACGACGCTAGCGGCCAATTTTTGCGCAGGCTTCCCGAGAAGGGATGAATGGCAATGGTGTGGCGCGGCTCGCTCCGCTTGACGTTCATGAGTGGAACTAATTCGAGTGGTGCGCCCACTTGCCCGGCAAAGAAATCTGTTGCGTGAACTGTCGCGTCTTGCGGCGGAAGAGCCATGTGAAAGAGACAGCGCGGATGGAGGGCCGCCATCGCCTCACGAAACTCCGGCCGGTTGGCGCCATACCAGGAGACGATTTCGTCGAAATTGGTCAGCCGATCGGAGAAGCTAGACGGCACAGGCAAGTCCCCAACACCCACCAGATCAATGCCAGTCGAGGAAAGAGCCGCGACTTTGTCCGCAAAACCAATGAGCGGCACAACTGCACTCGGGGTCCAAACTTCGGTGTAATCCGCCTTTAGAAACTCCAGTGCGGGCAGTGAAAGGATAACGTCGCCGATCGCGCCAGGCCTGATCAGCAACCGCCGCATGATTTACCAGCCGTAAAGCTGCCGCGCATTCTCGCGCAAAACCATGTGCACTAAACGCTTTCCCTGTTCTGTGGTGATTTCGTCGTCTTCAATCATTTGCGTTACAGCCAAGCCCAAGGCTTCTCTGCCAAACTTCGCACCGCTCCACGCGGTCTCTTCCCAACCGACATTCTGAGAGAACGGCGCGGCATCGGAAGCGTACAGAACCCGCTGCGGGGCAGCTTCCAAAAGCAAACGCAAATCCTTGGCCGCCTGCTGCGGGTAAGTCATATAGCTCCACGCCGAATAATCTAAGTAGACGTTTGGCTTCACTATCAACGCTGCGGCTTCGCGGGCGAATGGCCATGCACCGTGTAACATTACAAACTTGGTTTTACGCAGAGTTGGATCGTTGAACAAAGGCTCCATAGCGAGTGGGTTGGCGTTGGCCGCTCGAAAGTAACTTCCCACCCCGAGCGATGTGTGGATATGGACTGCCAAATTCAGCCGTTGCGACTCATGAGCGATGTAGCGGAACATGTAGTCTTCGAGGATTTTGTATTCTTCGGGCGAAGGCTCAGAAGACTCGACGTAGACGTTATAGACCCGCTCAGCGTCTTCCTTCTTTGGATTGCTAATTTCCAGGTCGCGGAGATAAGCCAGCTCAAATTTCAAGGCCACTGCGCCATCGGCCTTAAACTTTTCTAGCGTGTGACTGACGAAGGTTAGGTAGTCGTTGAAGGCCATGGGCGGAGCTTTCAACTCAGCCTTATCTAGATAGCCTGCCAGCAGCTTCTCTTCGTTCTTCATGAATGCGTTATGCTCGGGATCCTTCTGTTTCAGGGCGTTGTTGTTTAGGGGAAACAAGAACATGTCGACAAAGGGAACCCATTTGAAGCGGTCGTTTGGAAGACCGCGGCCCATGGCGACTCGGTTCGCGAGCATGATTTCGGTATTAGTGTGATTCAAAACCCACGATGGATACGAATCGCCCTTCTGCTGCATCATGGAGGAGCGAGTTTGCGCGAGGTCGGGCAAATTCCCCGTCATGGATCCGGACGTTTTGTAGTTGAATAAATCTTGCCAGGCGGCCGCAAACAATGGATTATCAGGTTGGCCCGCAACTGGCATCCCTGGATCTTGGACCGCATCGGCAGGAAGAGCGTCGAAGTCGCGATCTACCTCGCCGGTGGAAACTACCTTCATCGGATGCGCGTGATTATCGATCAGTTTGGTATGTTCGAGTTCCGCTGCGATCTCACTTTGAATTTGTGAACCGGGCCGAGAACATCCAGAGGCAAGCAATGCGTACACTACTGCAACAAAGGCAAGAGTTTTCATCCCTTCGCTATTCAATCACAACTGGAAAGTGCACATCAATAGTGGCAGGTCTGAAGCACATCTGGTTATTGCAAGCTTGATACTTCAATTTACCGGTGACGGTGCCCGATCCCTTGGCATCCTTCGCAGCGACGAATTGGGTTTCAATGGAAATAGCGCCTGTGTACACAACCATCTTCTGCCCGTTCAGTTCCATCTCTTCCGGCTTCGGATAAGTGATGGACTTCGCTTCCAGCAGGCCAGCGTCCCAGGTCAGCTTCAACGGAATCAGAAACTCATCGAGCGGCTTATCACTGTTGACGTGGAAGCCTGGAAGGATGACGGCCTTTAGCGTCTGCTTAGCCGGCTCACTATGCTTCACGACGAGCGGGTCGTTCGGAGTGATGGAGATCTTATTTTGTTGGGCAGGCAAGCGAGGCGCTAGTGCCAGCAGAATCAGAAGACACAGAAGTAGCGGGCTGGTCGCCCAAGAGACATTGAATTTCATTGACGTATTCATTTTTGCTGATGAGACCTATGTGAGGAGGATACGCAACTCTGCCTTGCTTATCAATAACAAAACTCGTGGGCAGTGAATCCAGGCCGCCATAAAGCTGAGCGATGGAATCGTTGCCGAGCAAAACTCGATAGTTAATTTTGTGATCTGCCACGTAGGGCTTCACGGCAGACCAGCCGTCTTCATCCATAGAAACACCGAGCACCGCGAAACCGCGCGATTTATAACGCTGTTCGAACTCGGTAAACCAGGGGACTTCGATACCGCAGGGACCACACCAGGTAGCCCAGAAATTGAGAAGAACGACTTGACCGCGATAGTCGGAGAGCTTTACGGTTGCACCATTCGCATCTTTGAGAGTGAAGTCGGCAGCCATAGCGTGACGGGCGGTGGAAGATTGCGAGGAGTCGCCAGCATTTGCAGTGTGAGCCTGTTTGGATGAACAAGCCGTTAAATAGAACGCGGCGAAAATGGCGAGCGGCAGAAACTTGCGCAAAGTGGGGAGAGCTCCTAAGGGATAGTTTAGCGCTTGCGCTGGCCCGACGAATTGCACCCCACAGGGGTCAGGCCTAAAAATGGGATTTCATTACTTCCGTTTGAGCGCGAGTTTCCAATATGCCGCGATCATTCCAAATCCTAGGACCGCCATCAGCCCCGGTCCGGGTTCGGGCGCGAACGGGTACTGGGTTCCGGATGCTGCAACGAGTGTTGCGTCATTTACCGGATTACCGAAGCTATCAGTAACTTGTAAGGAGGAAATAGAAAGTGTATCCAGAAAATTGACCGCTCCGACACCAGTGCCGGCTTCGGGGCTGGCATAGCCTCCGGCGCATAAATCGGTGGTGAAATGACCAGCATTGGGCAGTATGGCGGGGGCAATTCCGACGCCGCTGTTGGCTCCCAGGCACATGCCGAAACTAAACGGGGTACCGAAGGTAAACGGTAATGGGCTGCTAGTCTCAAACAATCCGGAAGTGGAGGATGTGTAAGCAGTGGAGGTAGACGTGGAAAAACCGTTTCCCTCGGGGGTAGTAGCGTCGAAGGTCACCTGGACAAATGCGCTAACTGGGCCTGATGCCGAGATGGTTCCGTCCAGCGTGTAATAAACGTTCAGCAATCCCTGAGACCCGGTGAGGCCCGGAGCGTTAATGGTAATTCCATCGAAGGCGTTGGCAAACGCAGACGAAAAGAAGAGCTCCGGCGTTGCAGACGCAGAAGACACCGAAGACGCCACACTAAGCTGACCATAATTTGCAATCGCCTGAGCGCTTCCGCTCTGTCCTCCCACGGTGTAGCTAAACGGGGCCCCTGCTGAAGGCGCACACGCTCCCGCAGAGACGAGATGGGTCGCCGGGTCAACTAACGAAACGCATGCCGTTGAAACGAGCCCGAAAACATCAGCCCTCGCAAGTACTGCAGCACAAGCGGCCAAAACTAAAAGCCTTGTTTTTATGGACATTGAATGACCATCCTTACACTAGATCGATGCTAAGTCAGATATAATCTATCACGATTTATCACGCCTTGCACGATGAGTTACACTCCCTTCAACAAAAGAAAGATCTCTTCTTTGCTAGAAACTTTTAACATGACTTAGTTGAGCTTGCTGACTTAGCAGCCCAGTGTTTTGGATATCCAACAGCTCTCGAAACAAGCTATCGCGGCAAGTACTCTGGCATTGGTTTTATGGCGACAATCTGCCCATTCGGTCGGATCAATTTCGAGCCTGGAAAGTGCCGAGGCAAACCTTGCATTCGCTTACGAATGCGAAGCGCCAAAATTTTTATTCGCGGGAGTGAATAACCGCTCGCATGCACCAGGCTCCGTGACCTGTGTGCCAGTGCAATCAGAAAAAAGGGCGGTTTGAGGCTTTCGCATAATGTATGCTATCTTTCCATCCTCTGGAACAATCCGCCCTCCTGCGGTAAGAGCCTCTCACCGTTGCGAGTATTGTTCGATAGATGAAGCAGACTCTGGTTTTACCCAGCAGATTGGCCATATCGTGAGTCGCAAGCACGGTAGATTCGAAAATCAGCAGGCACGGGACAGACCGCCAAAAGTTGATTCGAACCACGCCGTGCGGCGTTCACGCCAGCGCTTAGCGAGGGTCACCGGCCAGCGCTTCGAACCCGGCGCGTACAGCCAAGCGGCGGTGTCGCAAAAGCTCTCGCAGACATAGTCACGAGTATCTGACAAAGCCGCATCCTTCTTGACCATTGAAGACTCGCCTAATTCGCCGCGTGCCTTAACGCGCAACTCTTCCTGCAAAAGCAACGCGTAACTATTTCGCGCAGGGTTGCCTAATCGCGCCCAAACGAAATGAAAGATTTCGTGCACGGTGATGAGCGGCAATTCTGGTTTTGCGAGCAGCTCCGTTTCGAGCACGATTTCGCGGCGCCTGATGAAACTCGCGGCGTGCACTGGCGTTCCACGTTCGACCGATCCGGAAAGCAACTTACCGCGATAGGCAGTGAGCTTGGGCTGGCTCCTAACGTAAATCGGGCTGCCGCAGAGTGGCGGCAGCCCGGCTAAAGCAGAATAAATTCTTTTACGAGCAACTGGATTAAGGCTTCGGCTGAGCCGCAGCACCAGGCCTTTGGAGACTCGGAATTCGGCTGGTGGCTGGCGAGACGCCGGTGTCAAAGAATTCTGGATCCTCGACCTTGATTGTATATTTCTCGACTTCCTTCTTCACGACTTCCTGGCCCAATTTCTTAACGATGCCATCCTTAGCCACGTCATAGGAAACGGTCTCCCGCGCATCGAGCTTGACGATCAGGAACGTGTTGTTCGCAAGACGAATCGGCTCGGTTGTTTGACCGGGTTGCAGTTTCGCAATCGCAGTTTTCACATCTGGCGGAAGCGGGACTTGCGGATCGTTGATCGGATAGGTACCGAGTTCGCCGCCCTTAGAGGCGGACTGATGCTCGGACTCGGATCGCGCTAGAGCGGCGAAATCGCCTCCCGCCTTAAGCTTCTTTTCGACCTCGTTCGCTTTGTCGCGGGCTTGCTCTTCGGTGCGAGAGGTAGCCGACGCGCTGGCGGCCGGTGTGCCGGGTGGGTTGAACCCAACAAAGATACCGCTAATCTTCACTGTTTCGAATTCAGACTTGTGGGAATCGTAATATTTCTGAGGGTCTTCGGTGGGTGACTTGGCGGCGGTGTCGGAAAGATGCGTCATGTAAGCACGCGCTAGAACGCCGTCGCGCGAAAGTTCAAGCTGTTCTTTCCAGGGAGACTGCTGGTCCAAATTCAGTTTGCGGGCCGATTCCGCGAGCTTCGTTTGGGTGTAAATCTGCTGGATCGCAGTAGACAAATTGGCATCGAGCTGCTTCCTCTGCTCTGGAGGGAAGGGTTTCAACATCTCAACGGCCTGCTTAGCAGTAATCTTCTGCCCATCAATGATCGCTACAACCTTGTTCGGGTCTTGGGCGGCGACTGCTTCCGGCCCGCGAGGTTTGGGTGGAGTCTGGGCCGCTGGAGCGGGCGACGGAGTAGTCGCCTGAGACCAGCCGAAGGACGCGCACGAGGCGGCCATTAAAGATAGGGTTAAGCCAATTTTCATTATTTTTCGCAGATTTGATAGATTCCCCTCCACGTTAGCACGTGATGCCCGCGCCGAAAGGAGACGGAGTAAGACAATGAAGCCAGATGTCAAGGACTATGACGACCGGCGATGCAATTGTCGCCGCCCTTGAAGCAAATGGCGTCCGAACGTTGTTCGGATTGCCTGGCGTACAGATGTACCCACTGTTTGACGCGCTTTATAAACGTAAGCATCTGATTCGCACAATTCCTTCGCGGCACGAGCAGGGCTGCGCCTACATGGCCTATGGTTTTGCCCAATCGACGGGACAACCAGGGGTGTTTTCAGTTGTGCCAGGGCCCGGCATTTTGAACGCCGGGGCGGCCTTAAATACCGCTTGGGCAGCGAACGCACCGGTGTTGTGTATCACTGGCGAAGTGCCGACCGCGTTCATGGGAAAACGGCGCGGCCACTTGCATGAGATGCCCGATCAATTAGCCACGCTGCGTTCTATCGTGAAATGGGCTGAACGCATAGAACGGCCAAGCGACGCGCCGGCGATCATCAACGAAGCGTTCCGGCAAATGTTGACCGGCCGCAGAGGGCCCGTCGCCGTGGAGATCGCCTGGGACGTATTGGCACGGCGCGAGCCAGTTGGAGAAATTCGCGCGGTGGCGATTCGCCCGCCACTAGCGCCAGCAGCCACGTCAGTGGATGAAGCGGCTAAGTTGCTGGCTAGTGCGCGGCGGCCGCTCATTATGGTTGGCAGTGGCGCACAGCATGCGGCTGCCGAGGTACTCGCGCTGGCGGAAGCCCTGGATGCGCCGGTGACGTCTTTTCGCGGAGGGCGCGGCATTGTGGCGGAAGACCATGAGTTGGGCCTTTCAAACTATGCCGCGTCGCGCTTGTGGCCGAAGGTGGACGTCTTGCTGGGCATTGGTTCGCGCTTGGAGTTGCCGTATTTGCGTTGGACGAAGGACTACATGCAGTATCGCGACGTGGCTGATGCGCCGCCTCAGTTGATTCGGATTGATATTGATCCCGATGAGATGCAACGGCTTCGGCCTCATGTGGCAGTGGTAGGCGATTCGAAGGTGGTGTCGAAAGCGCTGCTAAGTGCGTTGATGCGAGTGGGCAAGAGACCGAATCCTCAGCGTGCGCATATCGCTGCGGCAAAGAAGCTGGCGGCAACTGCTATTCAGAAAGTTCAGCCTATGGTGGGGTATTTAGAAGTGATCCGCCGCGTGTTGCCGCGCGATGGAATTTTTGTGCGCGAGGTAAATCAGATCGGCTTCGCCTCATGGTTTGCGTATCCAGTATTTGAACCGCGCACTTATATAACCGAGGCGTTTTCTGGAACTCTGGGCTATGGCTTCCCAACGGCTTTGGGAGTGAAAGTAGCGCATCCCAATAAAGCAGTGGTTTGCGCCAGTAGCGATGGCGGATTTCTTTTTGGACTGCAAGAGTTGGCGGCCGCTGCTCAGGAAAAGATCAACCTGGTAACGCTGGTGTTCAACAACAATGCATTTGGGAATGTTTTGCGCGACCAGCGACTTGGGTTCGGTAACCGCATCATGTGCGCGGAACTACAAAATCCTGATTTTGTCAAACTCGCCGAATCGTTTGGCGTTCAGGCGCACCATGCCGATTCGCCTGAGGCGTTGGAGCCAGTATTGACGCGGGCACTCGGAGCAGATCGGCCCGTTTTAATAGAAGTGCCAATTGCTCGCGGGAGTGAGGTTTCGCCGTGGGAGTTCGTAAACTTCAAGGAATGAGATCCCTCTGTGTTGCGTTTATTGCGCTAGCGCCATGTTTGGCGCAGGACTTGCGGCTTGGCATCATCGGCACCGACACTTCACATGCCAGCGCTTTTACGAAAGCACTGAACGGCCCAGCAGGGCCTGATCACGTTTCCGGTGCGCGGGTCGTCGCAGCCTTCAAGGGCGGCAGCAACGATATAGAAGAAAGCACCAGTCGAGTTGATAAATACGCTGCCGAGTTGCAAGACAAATGGGGCGTGAAGATGGTGGAGAAGATTTCCGACCTGTGCCCACTGGTTGATGGGTTACTTTTAGAAAGCGTAGATGGGCGTCCACATTTACCGCAGTTTCGGGAAGCAGTGGAATGCGGCAAGCCGGTATTTATTGACAAGCCACTGGCATCGACTCTCGAAGATGCTCTCGCCATCGCACGCTTGGCCGAAGAAAAACATGTAGCGTGGTTTAGCTCGTCGTCGTTGCGTTATAGCGATGTTGCCAGGATGAAGAGTCCGCACGCGATTGGCGCGATTGTGGGGTCCAGGACCACTCGAACCGCACCACAAGCTGGACATGACTTGGTACGGTATTCATGCAGTGGAAATGCTGTACACGCTATTCGGCGCAGGCTGTAAAGAAGTGAGCCGGATGAGTTCGCCAGATGAAGACGTGATTACGGCGCGCTGGAACGATGGGAAGCTTGGGACAATTCACTTGCAGCGGCCTTATGGCAAGTTCGGCGCGGTGGTGTTTTTGAAAGATCAAAAACTGAACGCGATGCCCGAGATACAGTTCAGCTATGTGCCGCTAGTCGCGGAGATTGTCGGGTTCATGCAGACGAAGAGTGCACCTGTGCCAAATGCGGTCACGCTAGAGATGTTCGCCTTTATGGATGCGGCGCAACGGAGTTTGCAACAGGGTGGCAAAGCGATATCACTCAGCAAGTAAAATTACTTCTGCGGCTGCGTTTGTTCAACTGTCGTGCCAATCCAGTATCCGGGTCGAGCTCTGACTAGCGCGTCGGGGTGGCCCTTCACCTCAACCTTGAGTTCGTGATAAACCGGTTTCGGATCAGCAACTGGCGCGAAGCTCAGCTGATATTGGCTGTGAACTTCAGTGGCCACCTCTTCGAAGTCATCTTCCAAACGGTGCTCGTGGGCGAAGCCGAGTTGGCGGCCACCGGTATATACGGCAAACGCCTTTCCAGGATTCTGCCGGGCGAGCAGCGCCAACTGCGTGAAGACTGGTGCAACGAGCAGGGAAAACTTTCCATCGCCTTTCGTTTCCAGGTCGGTTGCTTTCACCGTAAACGGCGTGAGGAACGATGAATAGTTAACGGTGTAAATCGTGACGTTCTCTTTTTCAGCACGGGTAAGAACTGCTAGCGGATGCGCAGTGCTGCCGTGGTCGTGCCCTTCACTAAGCAGCAGAATCACGCGCCTTCGGCCTTCCGGCTTCTGAGCAAGCATCGTCACGGCCGCGTCCAGACCGTCAAGCACTCTTCCAGCGGTTTCGCCCGTTGCCGTCAGACGTTCGAACGCTGGCTGCAGAACCTCCCAGTTATTCGTAAAGTCCTGCGATTTTTCGACACGAACGTCAGTAGTAACAATGGCCACCTCACCGTTCTCGCCGATGATATTGTCCACCAGGCTCGCCAGCTTGCGGACCTTTACCACCGCCGCCTGCGATATCGCGTTGGTCTCCACCACCACAACCATGGAAATGCGCGATTCATAGGTACCCCAAGGCTCAACAGTTACCTTACGTTGCTGGCCATTGTCGTACAGCAGGAAATCGCCATCCTTCAAATCCCATATGCGCTGGCCATTCTTGTCTGAGACAGTGACGGGTACGACTACTAGCTTGGATTGAGTCTTGAAAGTTGGCTCTTGGGATTGGCCCGTAAGACAACCGAAGAGAATTAAAAGAGGCGTTAAACAGCCTCCGATACAGCGCATGTGAAAAGGGTACCATCCATCGGCCGCTACGATAGAAGAACTCCCGCTCAATGTCCAACCCGCGTTCTTTCACAGTTGCCGGTGCCGGCGTGTTTGGTGCTTGGATCGCCTACACGTTGCGATTAGCCGGTCACGAAGTTACGCTGCTCGATCCGTTTGGCCCCGCTCATTCGCGCGCTAGTTCAGGCGGCGAATCGCGAATTATCCGCGCTTCCTATGGCGCCGACGAAATTTACACGCGCATGGCCAAGCGCTCACTCACGCTTTGGCGCAATTTCTTTGCGCGCATCCATCGCCCAAACCTGTTTCAGCGGACCGGCGTACTCTGGCTCACCGAGCCCGCCAACGAACACGCCATTGCGAGCCGCATTTCGCTGCTGAACTCTGGCGTCCCTTTTGAAGATCTCTCGCCCATTGAAGTTCGGCAGCGCTATCCGCAGATCAAACTTCCCGGGAATGTTAGCGCGATCCTTGAAAACGAGGCTGGAGCGCTTATGGCGCGCCAGGCAGTACAGGCGGTTGTAGATGAGTTTATCCGCATCGGCGGCATTTATCGCCACGCTGCCGCTCTGCCATTGCCTGAAACAAACGGCAGCACAATCTACGCCTGTGGCCCGTGGCTCGGCAAACTCTTTCCGGAATTAATCGGGCCTCGTTTGTTCGTCACTCGACAAGAAATTCTTTTCTTCGGGATTCCGCCCGGCGATGCCCGCTTTCAACCCACACAGCTTCCCATCTGGCTCGACTTCAATGCCCAACGCGGAATGTATGGCTTTCCAGACTTGGAAGCGCGCGGTTTCAAGCTGGCCTGCGACAGACACGGACCGCCCATCGATCTCGATACGGCTGATCGCGTCGTGTCGACGGACACAGTAAACGAAATGCGCGCCTATCTGGCCGAGCGCTTCCCTGCGCTGGCCGGATCACCCGTAGTTGAAACGCGCGTCTGTCAGTACGAGAACACGTCGAACGGCGACTTCATTATCGACCGCCATCCCCAATTCGAAAACGTTTGGTTTGCGGGGGGAGGATCTGGGCACGGATTCAAGCACGGACCGGCCATCGGTGAATACGTCGCGCAATTGATTTCAGGCCAGCGTTCCAAGCCCGAACCGAGATTCCAACTCGCCTCCAAAGGAATGCGGCAAAGTCGGGCGGTCTACTGAAATGTCGATATCGGTAGCGGCAAATTCCCGGACCTCAGTCTACTGTGCGCGGATCAAGTTTGCTTTCGAGTTTGCTCTGCCTCAACATTGACAACACCTTCAGCAACTCCTGAGTAATCGGTTTCTCCACTCGGCTTGCCTCCAACTTCAGAGCATCTCCGCCAATTCGCGTAAATCGGCCACCGATAAACTCGAAGTCCTAGACGAAGAAGAGAGAGCGACGATTGGTGCGTCGTCGAGAATTCCAGCCACAACTCTAAATCTTCCGCCCTCCAGTCGAAGACGTATCTCGCGCGCAAGGTCGCTACTTGGTCGCTCAGTCGAACATGAAATAATTGAGGGGTGGCGGGCGCTCGGGGTTTCGGGTTTGGGGAAGAGCGCCCGCCCTGTTACGGGGATATCATCTAAACGACGGAAGTATGCCGCGGGGTTACCTATCAGGTATATTTTCTAGCCGCTGCTAATCGAACATTCCTTCGAAAAGGGCTGAGGTAAGGTAACGCTCCCCGCCATCTGGAAGCACCACAACAATTGTTTTGCCAGCCATCGCGGGTTCTTTTGCTAACCTAACGGCGGCCGCTGTAGCAGCACCGCAGGAAATTCCACAGATAATGCCCTCTTCGCGAGCCATGCGCCGCGCCATTTCTATCGACTCTTCATTGGTCACTTGCTCCACGCGGTCAATCTGCGACAAATCCAGATTCCTGGGTACGAAACCGGCGCCGATACCTTGAATCTTGTGCGGTCCGGGCTTCACTTCCAGGCGCTCGAGTGTTTGCGTAATGACTGGACTCGACACTGGTTCCACCGCGACCGACATCAGCGGGTGCTTTTTCACCCCTTTGATGTATCGCGAGACGCCAGTGATAGTGCCGCCTGTTCCGACACCAGCAACGAAAACGTCCACCGCGCCGCCCGTATCCTGCCAGATTTCTGGGCCGGTGGTTTCCAGGTGTATGCGGGGATTGGCCGGATTATCGAATTGCTGCGGCAAAAAGTAATGATCGGGATCAGATGCGTGTATCTCTTCGGCCTTGGCGATTGCACCCTTCATGCCTTTTGAGCCTTCGGTCAACACCAAGTTGGCGCCAAAAATTTTCAACACTTTGCGCCGCTCAAGAGACATGGTTTCCGGCATTGTCAAGGTGATGGGGTAACCACGCGCGGCCGCCACAAACGCCAGCGCGATGCCGGTATTCCCGCTGGTTGGCTCGACAATTTCTTTGCCGGGCCGGAGAATCCCGCGCTCTTCGGCATCCCAAATCATCGACGCGCCAATGCGGCACTTCACTGAATACGCCGGGTTGCGGCCTTCTATTTTTGCAAGCACGGTTGCCTGCGCACCGTCAGTTACACGATTCAGCTTCACGAGTGGCGTGCGCCCAATGCTCAGCGAATTATCCTGAAAAATCACAAACTCTCCTAAATCTCCCAGTTGGGAATATATTTTGCGTGCTTCGCCTTCCAAGTGCGGGCCAGTTCACCAAAGCTGGTTTCATCTAAAACACCGGAAACCGCGGCATCGACTCTTTGCCAAATCGGCGCAAATGGATCCTCTTTACTGCGCTTGCCGCCGTTACGGGTACTTTCCACAGCACGTAACACTTCCCCTACGGTAATCGCGTCTGGCTGCTTGGCTAGAAGATAACCGCCCTCAGCGCCGCGCCGCGAATCCACAAATCCATTCTGTTTGAGCCCCGCCAGAATCAACTCCAAAAACTTTTGCGGAATTTTCTGCCGTTTCGCTATATCGGCAATCTTCACTGGCGGCATGGTCGATCCGTGCGGAACCGCCAAAGACTGCGCCGCCAAATCGAATATTGCCTTTAGCGCATACTCGCTCTTAACCGAAATGTTCATGCCGTCACTAACCCAATACGATTCTAATCCTCCCGCTTTATTTTCCCGATAGGAATGCTAGGCAACCCGGTTCCGATCAGCACATGGTCGAAAATTTGAATAGTCAGTATCTCTTCGCAATAGAGAGAAAAGCGGCTTCCGTATCACAATGGAAGTTAGGCTTAAATTGATTTGACGGAGTAAATTTGTCCAGACAGTTATTTGGAACGGATGGTATTCGCGGTGTAGCGGGTGAACCACCGATGGATGCACGCACCGCGCACGCTCTTGGAGTCGCGCTGGGCACTTGGGCGCAGGAAACACACCCGGCCGATATTCCAGCCGGTACCGCTGAAGTGGTGGTCGGAATGGATACCCGTGAGAGCGGCACTTGGCTCGCAGAGCAGGTGGCTGGAGGGTTGGCGCGTGCGGGCGTTTCAGCACATTTCGCCGGTATCATCACAACGCCCGGCGTGGCTTATTTGACGCGGACGGGCCCCTTCTTAGCTGGAGTGATGATTTCCGCTTCCCACAATCCTTACCAGGATAATGGCCTGAAAGTAATCAGCCACTCGGGCTACAAGCTACCCGACGAAATTGAAATGCGGATTGAGGAGCTAATGATGGCGTGGCTGGCGTCTGGTGAGATTGCCGAGCCGCAGAAACTTACCGTCGACCCTTCTCTTAACGGTCATTACACCAACTATTTGGCGTCAACCGTCGGCGCTAGTTTTCCCATGAAGATTGTGGTGGACTGCGCGAATGGTGCTGCTACTGAAGTAGCGCCCCATTTGTTCGAGCGGCTTGGAACGCAAGTTGAGTGGATCGGCCATCAGCCCAACGGTCGAAACATTAATCTCAATTCCGGGTCGTTGCATCTCGACAACTTGCGGCAACGCGTTTTGGAAACGCATGCTGAAATGGGCATCGCATTCGACGGCGATGCCGACAGGGCGCTTTTCGTTTCGGGTTCAGGCAAAATCGTCGATGGCGATGCTGTTCTTTTTCTAGCCGGCGTCAATCTGAAAAATGCCGGCTTACTGCCCGGCGATATCTTAGTGGCCACCGTAATGTCGAACCTCGGGCTCGAAAAAGCGTTGGGCGCCCATGGGATTCAAATGCTCCGTACTCCCGTTGGGGATAAGTACGTATTGGAAGAGATGTTGAGACGTGGCGCAACCATCGGCGGCGAAC
>Ga0182012_10001225_pt1 | contig 28271 bp, 26 predicted proteins | sample 612S2SmetaG_FD_120486 | JGI IMG/M metagenome (GOLD analysis project Ga0182012, IMG submission 120486) | Permafrost microbial communities from Stordalen Mire, Sweden - 612S2S metaG | ecosystem: Environmental > Terrestrial > Soil > Wetlands > Permafrost | place: Sweden: Stordalen | collected...
CGCGCCTGGCCTCTGGCGTGTCCAGCTCGCGGGCCAGCGCGCGGCGGAGCTCCAGGCTTTCGGCGAACAGCCGTTCGGCGCCGGCGAGGTCGCCGCGGGCGCGCGCCGCGTTCGCAACATTGTCCAGCGACACCGACACGTCGCGCCTGGCCTCTGGCGTGTCCAGCTCGCGGGCCAGCGCGCGCGTTGTGCTTAGCGCATCGTTCAACAGCTCTTCGGATCGGATAAGATCGTTTCTATTTTCCGGATCGCGCTCCAAGGCTTCCGCCAAGAAGGTTTGTGCCACATAACGGAGACGGCGCGATGCGGCATCCCCGGCGGTGCCGGTCGATTCCAACATGCGTTCCGCGGCGAAGCGGGCGCGCGGCCAATCCGCAACTGCCTTCAGGGCGGAGAACACGGGCCACCAATTCTCTGCCGATAGTCGCATGTCAGATTGCCATGCGCGCGCGCATCGTATCGACAAGTGCCTGGGCCAGCGCGCCGGCACCCATGTAATGGCGCTGGGCAAAGCGCTCGCCGATCAGGGCTGCGGCAGCAACGGCGCCGATCGTGGCGTCGTCTTCATTCGGCGCCTCACGCAAAACCGCCCATGCGAGGCCAAGGATGGCCTGCCGATCCTCTGGCGCGAGTTCGGTCAAAGTCTTGGGATCGGTCACCCGCCGCCGAAGGGCGGCGGTCAGACTGGCCTTCACAACGCTTGGATCTTCGAAGTTGTTTGGCAATTCCTGGCTGGCGATTTCCCGATACAGGCGCTGCAGGAACTCCGCCCAGGCGTGATCGCGGTGCACCAGATTGTGCGGCATTTCCGCCAACTCAATAGCCTTTAGGATGGTGCCTCGATCGGACAATCCTACTGCATTCGCGACCTCGGCGGTGAGGTCCTGCAACAGGCGCTGACCTTGGAGGCTACCGATTGCCAATGAGCCGCGGATTTCGGGGCTGAGAGCCTGAAAACGGATCATATTGAGCTTATGGCGCCCCAGTTCGCTTGCCGCCAGGACCTCGGTGAGGCCGCCCGGCTTGAGCGGACGTTGGCAGTCACGTCCTTCGAAGAGACGCGGTCGACGGGCCATGAACTCGATGATTTCCTCGAGGAACTGAGGATTACCGTCGGCGCGGGCCAAAATAGCACTGGCCTGGGACGGAAGGAGGCCCGGCAGATGTTGGTTCAGCACAGGCGCAAGTACAGTGGGAGCCAAGGTGGCGAAAGACAGCAGGACGAGACGGGCGGCTTGCGGTTCCAGCCAGCGTGCCACCGCTGATGCCTTCGCATTCCAGCAATCCTGCCAATGGGTGACCAAAAGCAGAAGTGGCCAGCGATCCCGGCGCGCCGCCTCCAGCAGTCGGCGCAATAAATCGGTGGTGTCGGGGTCATTGTCGGAGAAATGCGCATCGTCGACTAATATGCACATGGGAAGGTGACTCTCGCGGGCGGCGAGCACGTCGGACAGGCTTTTTACAATCCGCTCAGCCTTCGAAGCCTGCTCGCGCTGGCGCAAGTCTGTGAGCGTGGCTGGTGGGTGGTCGGCAAAATACTCTCGCCCGATGCCCCACGACTTGATCAGCAGGCTGGCCGTGGTCTTGACAAGGCCGGCGTGTGTGACCGTCTGGATGAACTCCAGCGCGAAATCCGCGCCGGCATCGCCCATGGCTTCAAGCGCGCGCCGGCGACGATCCTTGTTCCTGACGCCCGCCATCAGCACGGCAAGATGTTCGGACAGATCCCGCAGGCCGGCATCCATACCAGCGACGGCCGTATTGCGCTGCTCCAGGTCCTGAAAACGTAACCCCCACCAAAGGAACGGCGCGTCGTTGGCGGGCTGACAGTCATCCAGCGGCGGGTTCACCTCGAGATTGTCACCCTGCCGCTCCAATTCGTCCGGCCAGTACCCGGCACTGCCCGGCCGATCGACATGGGTCGACAGCCACCCGTAGAATTCCTGGACGAGGCGGGTCTTGCCGAGGCCGTTATCCGCGAGCAGGACGACAACCTGGGGCAGGTCATGTTCAACAGCCGCCGCCCACTCCCTGCGAAGGCGACTGAGTTCCTCATCTCGGCCGCAAAAGACCGACTTCTCCATCCTCACTCCGCCTTGTGGCCGCTAAGCTTGCCTAACAGAACAAGTCAGGGGAGGTCCAATGCGAAGTTAGAGCGTGCGCCTGATACGGTGGGGATGGGGCTTTGGGGTCGAGGCACGCAAACTCGCTCGACGAACGTCTGCTTGTTGCCGTTCCGTCGCCCAAAGCTGCCATTCCGCTCCCGGCAAAACGGGACATCTCGCCATGAACGGCTACTGCGGCTGTTCGGCCCGACGGTCAGCCGCAGCCGTTCCGGGCCGAAGACCTTTCTCAACCCGACTCAAAGGAGTTCGTCAGGCCGCCGCCGGTGCAAGCGGCATCGCCTCATAGGTGCCCGTTGCCAGATCCACCCGCACGGCGCTGGCGATCGGCTCCGGCCTGACGTCCCGCCCTTCCCGCACCAGCCGGACCAGGCCGTGCCCCGCGAGCATCTGCAACGACCGGGACACGTTCGGCTGTGCCCGGCCGGTCAACGCCACCAGTTCGGTCACGCTCGCAGGCCGCTCTCGCAGCAGGACGCCGAGCAGATCGAGCGCCTCCCGCGACAGCGCGGCCAGCAGCGGCGCGGCGGGCAGCGGCGAAGCCCGCCGTGCGCCGCGCGCCACGCCGCGCATTTCCTCGCGCAGGTCAGCCAGAGATGTCCGGGTCATCGCCATCCTCAAAATTTGGCAAGCTAAATAATGCGTCGATACAGCGGCGCTATTGCCACCTTGATCCCTGGCGGGTCCAGATCGATCGCCCCTTCAGTAACAATCGCAGTCATGATCCGCGCGTCATCGAGACGATGGTGGTGAACGATCTTCTGCTGGTCAACCGAGGCCACGAGGTAGTGCACGACCGACGGAATGGTGAAATAGTCGATCAGCTTTTGGGTGGTGTCCACCTTGGCGGTGCGGCGAGACAGCACCTCCACCACGATCACCGGGGTCGGCACGACAATGCTGTTGCCTGGTACTGGCTCCCCGCCGGCCACAACCACGTCGGGTTCGTAGTCGCTGCCATCACCGGCTTGGACGGTCACGCCGTCCGGCAGGGCCTCGAATGTCGACAGGCCGGCTGCCTCGATCGCCGTGTGCAAGGCCAACCAGATCGCCGCCTTGAGCCGGGCATGAGCGATCAGTTCGGGCGACATCGGCACGATTTCGCCATGGACCCGCTCAAAGCGCCCCTTCGCCTGCTGCTCGACCCACGCCATGTAAGCCTCACGGGAAACACCCATACCGCCCCCGCTGCCAATGCAACCCGCTGCACAAGCGATTGTAAGGCAATCCCGGCCAGCTTCAACCAGAAGCGCCGCCCAGCCCGCGCTGGCAGTGACCAGGCGCCCGTCTTCGGCGAAGTTTAGCCGAAGCGTCTGATGGGTGGACGCCAGACCAACCGTCGCGTCACGGCGTGCTGCGGTCCTGGCCAGGTCCGAACACGCGCAACAGGAGCATATCGCCGGCGCTGTCGTTGCGGCCGGTGTCGGGATCAACCTCGTACATCACGCGATGTCCTTCGCAAGACAGCTCACGCACGCCGGGCTGGTCGCCGACAGGGTAAAGGCAAGCCGACGCCGGTTGATAGCGGCCCGGATCGCCTTCAGCCGACGCAGAGCCGCCGGGCCGGACCCGGGCTGCGTCTGCCAACCCCTGATCGCGTCCAGGTTGTCAATCGCCTCATCCGTATAGCGAAGCTCTCTCGCCACAATCCGGCCGCTTAGCCTTTCAACGGCCCGATTTGGGCGCCGGCAGCTCATTGTCGGTGCCGAGGCTGTCGATCCAGGCGTCGACTTCTTCAGATGACACCACACGTCCTGCAGCGGCCGAAGCGCGCGCCTCGGCGATCAGCTCGGCCTCATAGGCGATTCGGCGCTGCCGGGCGGCCTCGATCTCAGAACGGGGAGAGTGGCCGGTTTCAACGTTCAGCGTGACCATGAGACACAACGTGGTGGCGCTGACGGCCGACCGCCAGGGTCTTTGGCCATTGCCGGCCCGTGATGCTATGCACCCCGCCCCGCGGCCGGGCGTGCCAGCCCCCAACACCAAACTGTCATCATTCGGCGCTGGCGCGACACGCCGGAAAAGGAGATTGCGCACCCATGGAAATGGACCTGCTTGCGAAGCTGGACGGCCCTCTGGTCATGGTCGGGTTCGGCTCGATCGGCCGTGGCGCGCTGCCGCTGATCCTGCGCCACATCGACCTGGACCGAGCCCGCGCGGTGATCATCGACCCTGACGATTCGGCGCGCAGCATCGCGGACCTCGCCGGCATCCGGTTCGAGAAACTGGCGCTCCACCCGGACACGCTGCGCGACACGCTGCTGCCCCTGCTGCAGCCGGGCGCGTTCCTGCTGAACCTGTCGGTCGAAGTCTCCTCCGTCGCCCTGATGCAACTCTGCCGGGAGACCGGCGCACTGTATCTCGACACCTGCATCGAGCCGCCGCCCGGCGGCTACACCGATCCCGCCAAGTCGCTGTCGCAGCGGACCAACTACGCGCTCCGCGAGTCGGCGCTGGCGCTGCGCCGGCCGGACCCCGATCCCACCGCCGTCATCGCGCACGGCGCCAATCCGGGGCTGGTCAGCCACCTGGTCAAGCGCGCGCTGCTGCACCTGGCGCGCGATGTCGGCCGGCCCGCGACCCCGCAACGGCACGCCGCCCCGGCATCGCAGCAGGAGTGGGCGCGGCTGGCGCGCGACCTCGGCGTGAAGGGCATCCACATCGCCGAGCGCGACACCCAGCGCGCGCGGGTGCCCAAGCAGCCCGACGAGTTCGTCAACACCTGGTCGATCGAGGGCTTCCTGTCGGAGGGCCTGCAACCGGCGGAACTCGGCTGGGGCACGCACGAAAAGGCGCTGCCGCCCGAGGGCGCGCGCCACGAGTTCGGCTGCGACGCCGCGATCTATCTCAAGCGCCCCGGCGCCGGGACGCGGGTGCGAAGCTGGGTGCCGAAGGCCGGCCCGATCCAGGGCTATCTGATCACGCACAACGAGGCGATCAGCATCGCCGACTACCTGACGCTGCGGGACGGGCCAGAGGTGGTCTACCGCCCGACCTGCCACTACGCGTACCACCCCTGCGACGACGCGATCCTGTCGCTGCACGAGCTGCAAGGCCACGCCTTCGCCCGCCAGTCGAAAATCCGGCTGATCAACGACGAGATCGTCGACGGCATCGATGAGCTGGGCGTGCTGCTCTACGGTCACGCCAACAACGCCTACTGGTACGGCTCGCAGCTTTCGATCGAGGAAACCCGCCGCCTGGCGCCGTTCCAGAACGCGACGGCGCTGCAGGTCACTGCCGCGGTGCTGGCCGGAATGGTGTGGGCGATCGAGAACCCGCGCCGCGGCGTGGTGGAGGCGGACGAGATCGACCACGAGCGCGCGCTGTCGATCATGGAGCCCTATCTCGGCACGCTGACCGGCGCCTACACTGATTGGACCCCGCTGACCGGCCGTGGCGGACTTTTTCCGGAAGATGTCGATCTTTCGGATCCCTGGCAGTTCAGGAACGTTATCGTCCGCTGAAGACCCTGGCGCGCCGCGGTGGACCCCATGCTGCACTCTTTTTTGCAATCCAGCCACGCAAAAATGGCATGAAAATGATGGGCCAGAGCAGTCGAAGAAGGAATGAACTGGCGAAACCGGAGTCGGAACGCGTTGCAACAAGCGCGACCTCTCCCTCGCGGTCCTATGGCCAGTCGATCGGCGCCGATCAGCGCCCCCGGTCTGCTGTCTCGACCGGTTGCCGATGTGTGGTTTCGCGACAATAAGCAGACCGAATACACATTTTTGGGAGTGTGCTGACCATGCAGCTTGCACTCAAGTCGCCGCGGCAGCGGCCGGTGGGGGCCGACCCTTATCACTGGAAGAACGTGCTCGAGGTCGTGAAGCACGATTTTCTCGGTCCGAAGGACGCCCAGGACGCGCCGACGGCGAGCTATGTCTGGCTCGGCGAACAAATCGGCTTGATCGCGCTCGGCTTCTTTGCGGCCATCGCACTGGGCTGGGGCTGGCGCTCGTCGTTCGGCGGCGAGGGCGGATCGCTGCTCGCGATCCTCGCGCTGTTCGGCTCGCTGGGCATTTTCGGCTATTTCGGCTACCAGAAATACCAGGACTATGTTGCCGCCAAGACGCGCTGGGGGCTGGTGTTCCCGTTTTCCGAGTGGGACCGCCGGCTCGCCATCGGCACGCCGGTGCTGTTCTTCCTGATCGGCGCCATTCTGGGCTGGGGCGTGTACGGCGGCTTCGTGCGCTTCCTGATTGCGCTGGTCGTCGCGGGCGCCGCTGCCGCGTACGCCGCGTATTGGTGGCTGAGGAAGAAAATCGCATTCCAGCAGGCCGGTCTGCCCTTTGGCTACCGCCTGTCGGATTTCGACCTCACCCTGCCGGACGCCGACGTGGCTGCCATCGGCGCGTTCACCCGCCCGGCGGAAACCGCGCCCGAGTTCCGCCACCTGGTCGTTACCGGGCCGACCGGCCCAGGCAAGGCCAACCTTGCCGTCGGGATCGGCAACGAATTCACCAGCAAACTCGGCAAGGCGCGGTACGTCGGTCTGGCGGACCTGCTCCATCTGATTGGCGCGTCACCGGCCCCCGCAGGGTTCCTGGACTATGAGGACGGGCGCGCGCTGTGGCCTCTGCCGGAGGCCGACCTGCTGATCGTGGACCACGTCGATGCCGGGCTCGATACCAAGGCCCTGCTCACGCCGGAAGCGCTGGAGAGCGCGCTGGTGGCGCTGAAGGGGCAGAAGCCGCTCGGCTGGCTGGCCGGCCGCCGGTCGGTCTGGGTGCTGGGAGAAGGCTCCTCGCCGGAGGGCTGGCAGGTCACGCTGGCCCGGCTGATCGGCACCGAACCCCGCGCCTTTCGGACGGTGCGGCTGCCGCTGACAGTTCCCGCGGCGCCGGTCTCTGAGCTTGAGCGCGTGTCCGGCTAGCCCGTCAGGCTGACAGGCTGCCGGCCCGCGAGCGGTTTTCACCCGTCCGCGGGCCGGTTTGCGTACGGCGCGCAATTTGGGCGGTAGGGCGGAACGCTGTCCGCTGGGCAGCGGCCCGACTCCGACGGGCAGGGATCGGCCGGCAGAGCGCGCTGCCGGCCGGCAATCTCTCAACTGTCCAGCAGGAATGTCACCTCCAAGGTGACCCGAAACTCGGTGATATTTCCATTCTCGACATGCGCCTTCTGATCCAGGACGTGCACGCCGGTGATGCCCCGCAGCGTCTTTCCGGCTCGCGACACCCCTTCGCGCACTGCATCCTCGAAGCTTTTGGGGGATGCAGCGGTGATCTTCGATACGCTCGCTACTGCCATTGTTCCCTCCCTTCATGGTCAGCCGGACGGACGAGTGCCGCTCGACCGAGGAGGCATCATAGGGGCGGCCGAGGGTCCCGCCTCAAGCGTAAAACACGCCGGTCCGCGGTCAGTCCGGTAAAGTGACAACGTGGCCGCGATCGGGATGGCCGGCCTCGAAGGCGCTGGCGTTGCCGAGCGTCGTCTCGGCGATTTCATGCAATGATTCGCGGGTCAGCCAGGCCATGTGCGGCGTGACCAGGGCGTTCCTGCGCGACAGCAGAAGCTGCAGCACGTCGTCCTGCAAGATCTCGGCCGACCTGTCCTCGAAAAACACCCCGGCCTCGTACTCGTAGACGTCCGCGCCGAAATAGCAGACGGTTTCCTGCGATTTCAGCGCATCAAGCATGGCGGCGGTGTCGATCAGCGCGCCACGCCCGGTGTTGATCAGCATCGAGCCGCGTTTCATGGTCCGCAACGACTGCGGGTTGATCAGGTGCCTCGTGTCGGGCGTGAGCGGGCAGGTGAGAATGACGATATCCGCCTGCGCCAGCAGCGCGCTCCGTTCGACATAGGTAACGCCGAGCGCCTTCGCCGGCTCGCTGGGATAAGGATCGGCGCCGAGCAGGACGCAGCCGAAGCCGCGCAGAATTCTGGCCACCGCGACACCGACCTTGCCGGTGCCGATGATCCCGACGGTGCGGTCCTTCAGCGTGAAGCCGGTCAGGTTGTCGATGCTGAAATTGCTCTCCCGCACCCGGTTGTAGGCGTGATGAATCTGCCGGTTCAGGCACAGGATCAGTCCGACGGTGAACTCGGCGATGGACTCGGGCGAATAGGCCGGGACGTACATCACCGTCATGCCGTGCCGGGAGGCGGCGCGCAGGTCGACCTGGTTGAAACCGGCGCTGCGGCACAGCACGAGCCTGATGCCAAGGCCCGCCAGGATCTTGATCGTTGGCGCATCGACGGTGTCGTTCACGAAGGTCACGACGGCGTCATGGCCGGCGGCCAGCGGCGCGGTGACCGTGTGCAGCGCCTCCTCGAAATAGGTGATCCGGTGGCCGTGGCTGGTGTTGGCCGCCTCGAAGGCGGGCGTCTCGTAGGGCTTGGTGTAGAACATCGCGAGCTTCACGGCTGATCTCCTTGCGGCGCACCACAGCAGCTTCCGGACCGGGCACGGTGTCCGGTTTCTCTCAACAAGTCGGGATCGGCCCGGTGTTTCAAGGCCGCGGCGGCGGGGAATGTGGCGATTGGCCTATTGGAACGGCTCTGTGCCGCGCGAACCGCCGCCGGCGTCCCGCGGCCACGTGCATTGCGTGCCCGGGCCAGGCTCGGCACGTTTCGATCAGGCAGCGGGAGGTGGGGTTCATGCGTCGGCGTGCAATGGTGATAGCGACAATTGCGGCGCTTGGCTGTGCGGTAGGGACGGGCGGCCCGGCCCAGGCCGCCGGCGGCCCGCGGCAAGCCGTCGCTGCGAGCGCCTTGATCGACAGCATCGGCGTCAACACGCATATCGACTTCGTTTCGATCCCGGCCTACGCGAATCTCCGGACCACCATCGATGCGCTGACGTATCTCGGCGTAAAGAATGTTCGCGACGACCCGCAGAACCCCGCCGATATCGGCCCCAACGGCTGGTGGCAGCTTGTCGCGAGCGCCGCCAAGGTGAAATTCGACGCGTTCATGGCCGAGGGCAGCGTGGCGCAGATGCACGGTGACCTGACCCGGGCGCAGTCCCTGGCCGGCCAGGGATTGCTGAACTCCATCGAGGGCGGCAACGAGGAAGACGACCCCTACGCCGTGGAACATGGCAACAGTCTGCAGGACGCGGCATCGTTCCAGCGGGACGTTTTTCGGGCGGGGAAGGCGCTCGGTCTGCCGGTGATCAATATGTCGTTCGGCCAGGGCTGGACCGCGGCGAACGATTGGCGCGGCAACTATGACAAGGTCGGCGATCTCTCCGCCTACGCCGATTATGCCAATGCCCACACGTATCCCGACGGCGCTCCGCTTGGCTCGATTCGGATGCTGAACCGCAATGCCAGGATTGCCGCGCCGCATCGGCCGGTCGTGGTGACGGAGTTCGGCTACGACACCAGCAAGACAGACCCGCTCATGGCCGCGCGTTATACGCTGGCCGGCCTGCTGGACGCGTTCAAGGAAGGCGTGGTCAAGACCTACATCTACGCGTTGTTCGATGACGGCTCGGGGAAATTCGGCCTGATGAATGCCAACGCCACGCCGAAGCCTGCCGGCGCGGCGCTGCATACGATGATTTCGCTGCTGCAGGACCACGGCGCCGGCACGGTGGCATTCAAGCCGGGCGCGCTGGACGTCAGCCTTGGTGATAGCCGGCCGGGAGACGAGATTCTGCTGATGCAGAGCGCCGGCGGCACGTTCTGGCTGGCACTCTGGAACGAGACGGCCGGACCGCACACCGTGACGCTGTCGCTTCGCGCCGGCGCGGATATCCGGGTGCTCGATCCGGTGACGGGCACCGGCGCGATCCAGACCGCCAGCGACGCCACCAGCCTTCCTGTCCGCCTCGGCAACAGCCCACTGCTGATCCAGATCACGCCAGCGGTGTAGCGGCGCAGAGGAAGGCCGGCTTGGCGCCCCCGCATCACGCCGGACGTCGCAATCCCGACGCGGCAGGGGCCGCGGCGAACCAGGCCTTGCCGCGACGGCCTGCCCCGCCGGTGTAAGCGTGGTTAATCAGCGTGGCGGCCTTGCTCCTGCCAGCGCCGCCAGGCACCCGGCTGACAGCGCCGATCTGTTCGTCTCCAGACACGCAAGCACGCGCCCGCCGCCGGGGTGAACACCGCGGCAGAACATGCGGTAGTCCGGCCCACAGGACCCGCGCAGCATCGCCGCCTCTTGCGGCCGCGACAGCGGCGCCGGTGTCGATCCTCGGGGAGCCGGGGCGGACGGTGCGACGGAGGCAGCGTTGCCGGCACCGCCAACCGCCTGTTGGCAGGCCGGCGACAGGCGGGACAGGTTGTGCTGCAGGCAGGCGAGCGACGCCTGGCCGCCGGTCGGCACATTCGCGCAGTGGGTTTGATAGTCCGCCCGGCAGGTCTGCCGGATCGCGTTTGCCTGCGCCTGGCTTGGCTGTTGCGCCGCGGCCGGTCCGGCTGCGGCGAGCAGCAAAGCAAGCAGCAGAGGCGCGCAACGGGTTGTGAACAGAATGGACCACGTCATGCGTATTCGTCCCCCCGATTCGGTGTTCGTCGTGTAGCGGCTGCCGCGCCCAGCTTGTATCTCCCCAGCTACATTAAAACGCGACGCGCTCGCATTTGGAATCTGGCCGCCGCAACGCCCCATTTCGTTTCCAGCGCCCTGCCGGTACAATGCCGGCAGTCCGCTCGCGGACAGTCAGGCGCCCGTCCGAACAAGGAGATACTGATGACGGCTACAAACCTGTACGAAACCGATTTCATCGCCTGGACCGAGCGTCAGGCCGCTTTGCTGCGCACCCCGGTCACCGAACGCGGCTCGCTGGCCCTCGACTGGGAAAACCTGGCCGAGGAAATCGAAAGCCTCGGGCAGTCCTATCGCCGGGCGCTGGGCAATCACGTCCGCAGGGCGATCGAGTGTCTGCTGAAGCTGCAGTCCCAGCCGGCCAGCGAATCGCGCGCGGCGTGGATTGCCGGGCTCGACCGCGAGCGCAGCGAGATCGAAGCCAGCCTCGAAGACGAGCCGGGGCTGCGGCCGCGCCTGCCCGAGATCATCGCCAAGGAAACAAGGCACGCCGTTCGCCATGTGGTGCATGAGTTCGCAACGCAGGGTGATGAGGCGGCGGTCGCCCACGCGAAGATGCACCGGCGTTTCACCGAGGAGCATGTCGTCTCCGACTGGTTTCCGCCCGGCGCCTGATCGCGACGCCCGCTCACGGCATGCCCCAGGCCGAGAGCGGCGCCCGGCGCTTGCATGGCGGGGGCTTGCATGGCTGGCAGGACGCGGTGGACAGCTACGCCAGGCGGTGCGCCGAAGGTCTCGGCCGCATCGCCTTGGCCGCAGCAATTGCGCCGGTCAGGCAGGCAGCTTAGGTCGTGGGCCAGGCGACCGATGCCGGCACCATCGCGACCATTGCCAACCGCCGCATTGACAGACGATGCCCCGCCGCGATATCCCCCGCGCTCCGGCCGCCGGGGTCCCTGGCGGCCTGAGCTTTGTTGGAAAGACTCGTGATGTTCGCAGTGATCCGCACCGGCGGCAAACAATACCGCGTCGAGCCGAACGCCGTGCTCAAGGTGGAGAAGCTTGAGGCCGAGGCGGGCGAGATGGTGACCTTCACGGATGTCCTCGCGGTCGGCGGGGAGGGCACCCTGACACTGGGGGCGCCGACCGTGGCCGGTGCGACCGTCACCGCCACCGTCATCGCCCAGGACCGGCTCGCCAAGGTCATCATTTTCAAGAAGCGCCGCCGGCAAAACAGCCGCCGCCGCAACGGGCACCGCCAGCACGTCACCGTGCTTCGAATTGCTGGTATAAGCGCGGACGGTGCAACGGCCCCGGCCGGCGAGCCGCAGACCGAAGCGGCGTAAGGAGCACCAACCATGGCACATAAGAAGGCCGGCGGGTCCTCGCGCAACGGGCGCGACACGGAAGGCCGGCGGCTCGGGATCAAGAAGTTCGGCGGCGAGGTCGTGATCGCCGGAAACATCATCGTCCGCCAGCGCGGCACCAAGTGGCATCCGGGCACCAATGTCGGCCTCGGCCGGGATCACACCATCTTCGCCCTGATCGACGGCAACGTCGAGTTCAAGCGCCGGGCGGGGGACAAGGTGCATGTGTCGGTGCGACCGTCGCAGGCGGCTGCCGAGTAAGCGCCGACCGTCGCGCATCGCGTTAGCACGGGGGTCGGCGCCAGCCGGCCCCCGTTGTCGTTTAGGCACACGCCATGAAGTTCCTCGACCAGGCCAAGATCTATCTGCGCTCCGGCGATGGCGGGGACGGGGTGATTGCGTTCCGCCGCGAGAAGTTCCTGGAGTTCGGCGGCCCGGACGGCGGCGACGGCGGCAAGGGCGGCGACATCGTGTTCGAAGCGGTGCAGAACCTGAACACGCTGATCGACTTCCGCTACACCCAGCATTTCCGGGCAAAAAAGGGCGGCAACGGCGCCGGGTCCGACAAGACCGGCGCCGGCGCACCCGACCTTGTGGTCAAGGTTCCGATCGGCACCGAAATCCTGGCCGAGGACCGCGAAACGCTGCTGGCCGACATGGATGCCCCCGGCAAGCGGATCGTGCTGCTGAAGGGCGGCGATGGCGGGTTCGGCAACACGCACTACAAATCCTCGACCAACCGCGCCCCGCGCCGGGCTGACAAGGGCTGGCCGGGCGAGGAACGCTGGGCCTGGCTACGCCTCAAGCTGATCGCCGATGCCGGGCTGGTCGGGCTGCCGAACGCGGGCAAATCCACCTTCCTGGCCGCCGCCTCCGCCGCGCGGCCGAAGATCGCCGACTATCCGTTCACCACGCTGTACCCCCAGCTCGGCGTGGTGCGGCTGTCGGCCGCTGAGGAGTTCGTGCTGGCCGACATCCCTGGGCTGATCGAGGGGGCGCACGAAGGCGCAGGGCTGGGCGACCGGTTCCTCGGCCATGTCGAGCGCTGCGCCGTGCTGCTGCACCTGGTGGACGGCGCGGCCGGCGATGTCGTCCAGGCGTGGCGGACGGTGCGCGAGGAGCTGGCGGCGTACGGCCACGGGCTCGCCGACAAGCCCGAACTGATCGGGTTGAACAAGACTGACGCCATGACGCCGCGCGAGACCTCGGCGCGCCGGACCGCGCTGGCGAAGGCGTCGGGCCGGCCGGTGCTGCTGCTGTCCGCGGCCAGCCATCAAGGCGTTCCCGAGGCGTTGCGCGCGCTGCAAACCGCGATCAACGACGCGCGGCGGGAACGCGCGGCATGACGGCGATTCCGAGTTTGTCCTCCGCGCAGCGCGTCGTGGTGAAAATCGGTTCCGCGCTGGTGGTCGATGCCGAGGAGGCGGCCCCCCGCACCGCCTGGCTCGGCGGGATTGCCGCCGACATCGCGGCGCTGCGCGGACGCGGCACGGACGTGATCGTGGTGTCGTCGGGCGCGATCGCGCTCGCCCGCCGCAGCCTGCGTCTGACGCAGCCGCGGCTCCGGCTGGAGGAGAAGCAGGCCGCCGCCGCCGTGGGCCAAATCAGGCTGGCGCAGGCCTGGAGCGAGGCGCTGTCGGCGCATGGCCTCACCGCGGCGCAGCTTCTGCTGACGCTCAACGACACCGAGGACCGCCGCCGCTACCTGAACGCGCGTGCGACGCTGGACACCCTGCTGGGACTTGGCTGCATCCCGGTGATCAACGAGAACGATACCGTCGCGACCACGGAAATCCGGTTCGGCGACAACGACCGGCTGGCCGCGCGCGTCGCGGAAATGGTGCAGGCGGATCGGCTTATCCTGCTGTCCGACATCGACGGCCTCTACACCGCCGATCCGCGGCGCGATCCGGGGGCGGCGCATCTTCCGGTGGTCGAGACGATCACGCCGGAGATCGAGGCCATGGGCGGCGAACCCCCGCCCGGCTACTCATCGGGCGGCATGCGGACCAAGCTGACCGCGGCGCGCATCGCCACCCAGGCGGGCTGCGCCATGGCCATTGCCCATGGCCACACCACAAGGCCGCTCGCCGCGCTGCAGGATGGCGCGCGCTGCACCTGGTTTCTGCCGGCGCCCGAGGGCCGCTCCGCGCGCAAGCGATGGATCGCCGGTGCGCTGGCGCCGCTTGGCGTGTTCGCGGTGGACGCGGGCGCGGTGCGGGCGCTGCGGGCGGGACGCTCGCTGCTGCCTGCCGGCGTCCGCGCCGTTTCGGGAACGTTCGAGCGCGGCGATCCGGTGGTGGTGCGCGATCCCGACGGGGCAGCGCTGGCGCGTGGTCTGAGCGCGTATGCGAGCACGGACGCCGAGCGCATCGCCGGCCACCGGTCGGACGAGATCGAGGCGATCCTCGGGTGGCGCGGCCGCGACGAGATCATCCATCGCGACGATCTTGTGCTGCTCTGAACAGCGGCGCCAAACTGGGCGCAGCCCAAAGTGGGGGCAAGGACGCCTTCAATGCACATTGAAACCGAGTCCAGCCAGCATCTGCAGCGCGCCGCGATGGCGGCGCGGGAAGCGGCGCGCAGCCTCGCCCAGAGCAGTGCCGGCCAGCGCAACGCGGCGCTCACCGCCATGGCGTCGGCGCTGCGCGGTCGGGTTGCGGCCATTCTGACAGCCAACGCAAGCGATCTTGCGGCGTTCAGCGGCACTGCGGCATTGCGCGACCGGCTGATGCTGACCGGGCCGCGAGTCGAGGCGATGGCCAAGGGCCTGGAGGACATTGCAAAGCTCCCCGATCCGCTCGCCCGTGTGCTGGCCGACTGGACGCGGCCGAACGGGCTGCACATCCAGCGAATCGCACAGCCGCTGGGCGTGATCGGCATGATCTACGAGAGCCGGCCGAATGTCGGCGCCGATGCCGCCGGACTCTGCCTCAAATCCGGCAATGCGGTCATCCTGCGCGGCGGGTCGGACAGTGTGCACAGCGCGCGGGCGATCCATGAGGCGATGGCCGAGGGGCTGCGCGAGGCCGGGTTGTCGGAAGCGGCGGTGCAGGTCGCGCCGACCGCCGATCGGGCCTATGTCGCGGCCATGCTGGCCGCCGCCGGGCTGATCGACCTGATCGTGCCGCGCGGCGGCAAGTCGCTGGTCGAGCGCGTCCAGCGCGAGGCCCGGGTACCGGTGTTGGCGCATGCCGAGGGCCTGTGCCACACCTATGTCCACGCGGCCGCTGATCCCGCAATGGCACGCCGGATCGTGGCGAACGCGAAGATGCGCCGCACGGGGATCTGCGGCGCCACGGAGACCCTGCTGATCGATCGGACGGTCGCCCCCACGCTGTTACCGCCCATCATTGCCGACCTGCGAGCGCTGGGCTGCGATTTTCGCGCCGACGGCGCCGCGCGGGAGATCGTGGCCGACCTGCCGCCTGCGCAGGAGGCCGACTTTGACACCGAATGGCTCGATGCCGTGCTGTCGGTGCGGGTGGTGGACGGCATCGAGGACGCGCTCGCCCACGTCGCCCGCCACGGCAGCGAGCATACCGACGCGATCATCACCGACGATGCCGCCGCGGCGGAGCGCTTCCTGCGTGGCGTGGACAGCGCGGTGGCGATGTGGAACGCCTCGACGCAGTTCTGCGACGGCGGCGAATTCGGCTTCGGCGCGGAGATCGGCATTGCCACCGGGCGCATCCACGCGCGCGGCCCGGTCGGGCTGGAGCAGCTTACCACGTTCCGCTACCTGGTGCGCGGCAGCGGCCAGGTGCGGCCCTGAGCGCTCGCGGCTGGAATGCGCCGTTGCCGCGTGACCCGCTGCCGCGTTTCGGCGACCGGCGCCGCATGCGGGTCGGGCTGCTTGGCGGCTCGTTCAATCCGGCGCATGCCGGACATCGCCACGTGGCGGATCTTGCCTTGCGCCGGCTGCGGCTGGACCAGGTTTGGCTGTTGGTCTCGCCGGGCAATCCGTTGAAGCCGGAGCGGGGGATGGCGCCGTTCGCCCACCGTCTTGCATCCGCGCGCCGCATCGCCGACGGACGCCGCGTGGTCGCCAGCGGCATCGAGGCGACGCTGGGTACCCGCTTTACCCGGGACACGCTGCGGTCGCTGCTGCGCCGGTTCCCGCGGATCCGCTTCATCTGGGTGATGGGCGCAGACATCCTGATGCAGTTGCCGCGCTGGCAGCGCTGGCGTGACGTGGTGCGCCACGTGCCGATGGCGGTCCTGCCGCGTCCCGCCTATAACCGTCGCGCGCTGGCCGGGCCTGCGGCGCGGCGGTTCCGCGCGGCGCGGCGTCCGGCCTCGCAAGCTCCCGTGCTTGCGCTGGCCGGCGCGCCGGCCTGGGTGTTCCTGCCGGCGCGTCAGACCCCCGTGTCCGCCACCGATATTCGCGCCGCCGGCGAAGGAGCCGTACCATAGCCAAGCTACCCCCATCGCCCGCCCGACATCGCGCCGCGCCGCGCAAGAAGGCGGCCAAGCCCACGTTGCCGGCCGCCGACAAGACGCCGGGCACCGTGCGCAAGAAAACGATCGCCGCCGGGCCGCGCAAGCCGGTGGCGCCGCGCGCGCATCCGCTGGAGCCGTCGCTGCTGGACAGCCTGCAGGCGGTGATCACCGGCAGCCTGGCGGACGACAAGGCCGAGGAAATCATCACGCTGGACCTTGCGGGGAAGGCGTCGTTCTGCGACCGCATGGTGATCGCGACCGGCCTGGCGGACCGCCAGATCTCCGCGATGGCGCAGCATCTGACCGAGAAGCTGCACGGCGCGGGGCTGAAGCGGGTGCAGGTGGAAGGCGCCGGGGTGTCGGACTGGGTGCTGATCGATGCCGGCGACATCGTCGTGCACCTGTTCAAGCCCGAGGCACGGGCGATGTACGCGCTGGAAAAGATGTGGGGCGCCGATCTGGACGAGACGGTGTAGGTTCCCTGTACCATGGCGTGTGGCGCGAACGCGACACGCCCTGCGTGTTTCTTCTTGCCGACTGCCTGCTTGCAGATTGCCTCCGCTGCACCGCTTCGGTATCATTCCGCTGATCAAACCCCGGCGCGATCGGCAGAGCGTCGGCCGGGGCAGCGGAGCCCGTTATTCCGCCGGGTCGGCGCCAGCGGCGAACGCATTTGCTTAGCAGGAGACATCATTGATATCGCGCATTGAACGAGACCTGCTCGGTGGATTTGGTAGCATCATGTCGACACGGGCCGCGCGGATAGCGGGATTTGTCCTTGCCATCTTGCTGGCGGGCTTTCTCAGCTACAAGGCGGTTAACAATCAAATAACGGAGACGTCCGTTCTATCTGAGGACAGGGTCAGCCTGGCCCGATACGTCGACGGCACCGCGTCGCGTCCGTTTGCGTACCGCTACCTGACTCCCGTGCTGGTGCGGTTTGCCCAGGACACGCTGCAGATACCCGCCTTGTTCCGGGCGATGCCCGATGCGGTGCAAAGCAAGGTGGCCTTCCTGTGCACGAAATCGATCGCCCAGCCGGTCGCTTCCTGCGACAACGTCGTGTCTTATGCCGTGGTTGCGTATGCATGTTTCTTCTGTTTCCTGCTCACGATCTATACGATTTCGAATGGATTGTTCGGTAATGCGCTGATATCGCTATCTTCGTTGTTTTTTGCCTTCTTGTTGGTCAATAGCATACTGCTATTGGGACTATCGCACGCCTATGATTTTTCCGGCTTGATGATGGTCAGCCTGATCCTGTTATGCCTGCAACGTGGCTGGACGATTCTTGCCGTCATTGCGTTGGGGGTCGGGTTCGCGGCAAAGGAGACGATTATCATTTATACGCTGGCACTTTTCTTTGTAAATCTCGGAAGATTGCCGCTGCTGAAGAATGCCGCCTACTTTGGCGCTGCGATCTTGTTGTTCATTCTGGTCCATGGTGCGATCCGCCTTCATTTTGCAGGAAATATGGGCGAAGGGCATGAGTACTACCTGCCGATGCAGATATACTTCTTTACCGAGCACATGACACTGACCATGCTGCTGCTGCTGGTCTTTTCCCTGATTGCCGTGTTCTACCGGTTCCCGCAAAAAGACCACTTCCTGCGCCGATCCAGTATCGTTATCATGCCCTGGTTCGTGCTCTATCTGCTGTTTGGCGTTCAACGCGAACTGAGAGTGATGTTCGAGATTCTGCCCCTGGTGGTGCTGCTCGCGACCGACAGCGTGTCCCGCCTGGTCCTTGGCGACTCCCTGCCGGGCCGGCGAGCCATCGAGGCATAGTGGCCTCGATGGGGTGTCACTGAAAGAAAACGATTGCGATTCGCACCGGGACCGTTTAGTTACGAGCAGGTAATTCCTGTCGGTCCATGGACGTCGAAGTCGTTCCTGAAAGAGATGAGTCTGGCGGCGCCGGTCTGCCGGGCCGTCCGCTGGTCGTTGATATGGACGGCACCCTGATCCGGTCGGATCTGCTGGTCGAGTCCTTCTTTTCCTTGCTCTCGACCGCGCCGTTCCGCGCCCTGTCGGCGATGGCGTCGCTGGCCAAGGGCCGGGCCGCATTCAAGGCGCGGGTGGGCAAGGAGGTGACGCTCAACCTCCGTCACCTGCCGTTGAGCGACGCAATGGTGAGCCTCCTGCGGGATGAGAAAGCGAAAGGACGTCGCATCTACCTCGCCTCCGCGGGGCATGGCGACTACGTGCGGGGACTCGCTGACGAACTCGGGCTGTTCGAGGGCGTGTTCGCCTCGGACGAGCAAACCAACCTTCGCGGCGCGACGAAGGCGCAGGTGCTGTGCGACGCCTTCGGACCGGGCGGCTTCGACTATGCCGGCGATTCGACCGCTGATCTTGCGGTCTGGCAAGCCGCCCATAAGGTCGTCGTCGTCAACGCATCGCCCTCCCTGATCCGCACGGCGCAACGGCGCTTTGCCGACGTGACCGTGATCGAGCCGCGGACGAAACGGGCGGCAGACCACCTGCGGGCGCTGCGGCCGCATCAGTGGCTCAAGAATCTGCTGTTGTTCGTGCCGGCGCTGGCTGCCCATCAATTCAACGCGACGACCGCGGTCGCGTGCCTGCTCGCCTTCGCAAGCTTCAGCCTGTGTGCCTCCAGCGTCTATCTGCTGAACGACCTGCTCGACCTGCGCCACGACCGCCAGCACCCGACCAAGCACCGGCGCCCCTTGGCGTCAGGCAGGGTCAACCTCGTGCACGGCGCGTTCCTGGTGCCGGCGCTGCTGTTGGCGGCGGCGATCGCCGCGCTGGCGCTGCCCGTGAAATTCCTGCTCGTCCTCGGCATCTACTACGCTCTGACCACGGCCTATTCCGTCTATCTCAAGCGCCAGCCGGTCATGGACGTCCTGACGCTGGCCGGCCTGTACGGCATCCGCGTCTATGCGGGCGCCGTCGCCATCTCGGTCGTGGTGTCGCCCTGGCTGCTGACGTTCTCGATGTTCCTGTTCCTCTGCCTCGCGCTGGTGAAGCGCACCGCCGAACTGATCGAGCGGTTCCAGAGCGGCGGCGCCGATCCCGCCGGCCGGGGCTACCGCTTGACCGATGTTACGTTGCTGCAGACCATGGCGACCAGCAGCGGCTACGTCGCCGTTCTGGTGTTCGGGCTGTACATCAGCAGCGTCGCCGCCACCTCGTTGTACGAGGCACCTGAGCGGTTGTGGGTCGTTCCCGGCATCCTGCTGTACTGGATCAGCCGCATCCTGATCCTGACGCATCGCGGCGAGATGCATGACGATCCGGTGCTGTTCGCCGCCACCGATCGCACCAGCCTCGCCTGTGGCGTGCTGTCGGTGCTGGCGGTATTGGCGAGCATCTGATGACCGATCGAACCAAACATGGTGCTGGCGGTGTTGGCGAGCATCCGATGTCCGACCTAACGAAACGTAGGGTGGACAAGCAAAGCGCCGTCCACCACCGCGGTGCGGCGAGCGGCGATGGCGGATGGCGCTGCGCTGATCCGCCCTGCGCGATCAACGCGGCTATCGGGTCTCGCGCCGCCGGCACGGTCCGATGACGCCCGTAGAAGCGTCCATTGGGCGCCGAATCTTGTCGGGCTGGGGCAACTATCCGCGCGTCGCCGTCCAGACCGCGACCGCGCGCGATCCGGCCGAGGCGGCGTCAGTCATCCGCGCAAGCGACAGCCTGATCGCTCGCGGTAACGGCCGCGCCTATGGCGACGCCGCCCTCAATCTGCGAACCACGCTGTCGATGCTGCCGACCCGGCGGGTCGTGGCATTCGACGACGAGGCCGGCCGCATCACCTGCGAAGCCGGCCTGACGCTGGCCGACATTCTCGACCTCATCGTGCCGCGCGGCTGGTTCGTGCCGGTCTCGCCGGGCACCAGGTTCGTCACCGTCGGCGGCATGGTCGCGGCCGACGTGCACGGCAAGAATCACCACGTCGCCGGAACCTTCGGCGATCATGTGGAGGCGATCGAGCTGGCCCTGGCCGACGGCCGGGTCGTCCGCTGCTCGCCGACCGAAAACGCCGGGCTGTTCGCGGCCACACGCGGCGGCATGGGATTGACCGGCGTGATCCTGTCGGCGTCGTTCCGCCTGATCAGGATCGAGACGGCGTTCATCCGTCAGGAAACCCACAGGGCAGGGAACCTGGCCGAGGCGATGGACCTGTTTGAACGGTCCGGACACTGGACCTATTCGGTCGCCTGGATCGACTGCCTCGCGCGTGGGGGATCGCTCGGCCGGTCGCTGGTTTATCTCGGCGAGCACGCCAGGCGGGACGAGCTGAAGGGGCGGGGCGCGGCCGCACCGCTGGCGACTGCGGCTCGGAAAAGCCGGCGGGTGCCGTTGGATTTTCCCGGCTTCGTGCTGAATCGGTGGAGCGTGCGCGCGTTCAACGAACTCTATTACCGCACCGGCAGGCCGGGCACTGCCGTGCTCGGCTACGACACCTTCTTCTATCCGCTGGACGGCATCCTGGAGTGGAACCGTATGTACGGCGGCGCGGGCTTCGTCCAATACCAGTGCGTGCTGCCGAAGGCTGCCAGCGCGGCGGGCGTCGCCGCGCTGTTGGAGCGGGTGGCGCAGGCGGGCACGGGTTCGTTCCTGGCGGTGCTCAAGCTGTTCGGCGCGCAAGACGGGCTGCTCTCGTTCCCGATGGAGGGCTACACGCTGGCGCTCGACTTTCCCGCCACCGCGCAAACATTCGGCCTGCTGATCGAACTCGATGCCATCGTGGCCGACCATGGCGGACGGCTGTACTTGGCCAAGGACGCCAGGACGGGTGCGGAGATGATCCGGCGCGGCTATCCCCGCCTTGCGGCGTTCGAGGCGGTGCGACGCGAGGTTGATCCAAGCGGAAAATTCGCCTCGCTGCAGTCGCAAAGGCTCGGCCTGTAACGCTGCTGAGCGGCTTGGGCGGTAGGGCGACAAGCGCAGCGCCACCCGCCGCTGCGGTGCCACGGGCCGCAAGGGCAGGGAACCCCAGCGTTACCGGACCGGGCCACCCGTGATCTTAACCCTCCTTTGACCCGACTGCACGAGCATGCCCGGCATCTCGCAGCAGGAGGGTTTGCGTGGGTACCACGGACCTTGCACAGCGTTTGCCGTCGGCCGCCACCGGCAGGCGGCTTGTCAGGATGCCGCCGGGGCGGGCGCCTGAGCTCCCGTCCAGGCCGGCATGGTCCTGGCTGGTGCGCCAGGCCGGGCGCGCGGCACGAGTCGTCTGGTGGACGGTCACCCTGCAACTCCACACCCAGTTCGGCTACTGGCTGCATGCGCGCCGCCGGCAGCCCACACCGCCGGCGGCGCAGCCTGCAGCCCCCCCTGCGCTTGAACGCCTTGCCGACCCGGCACAGATCGTTCTCCCCCGTCACAGCGCCCCGATCGTTTCGGTCATCATACCGTGCTACGGCCAGCTCGGTCACACGCTCCATTGCCTCGCATCGATCGCGGCGCATCCACCGGTGGCGCCGATCGAGGTGATCGTCGTGGACGACGGCTCGCCGCCGGCCAGCACCGCGGGCCTCGAACGGGTCAACGGCATCCGGCTGATCGTCAACCCGCGGAACCTCGGCTACCTGCGAAGCTGCAATGCCGCCGCGCGCGTCGCCGCCGGCACGTTTCTGCTGTTCCTGAACAACGACACCGAGGTCCTGGCGGACTGGCTAGACCCCATGCTGGCGTTGTTTGGCGAACGCGCCGATGTGGGCGCGGTGGGCGCCAAGCTGCTCAATCCCGACGGCACGCTGCAGGAAGCCGGCGGGATCATCTGGGATGACGGCTCAGGCTGGAACTACGGACGGCGCGGCAACCCGTCGGCACCGGCATTCAACTATGTGCGCGAGGTGGACTATTGCTCGGGCGCGGCGCTGCTGGTGCCGAGCGCACTGTTCGCCGAGATCGGCGGCTTCGACGCGTTCTATGCGCCGGCCTATTACGAAGACACCGATCTCTGCTTCCGGTTGCGACAGCGCGGACTGAAAACGCTGTACCAGCCGCGCGCCGAAATCGTGCATTTCGAGGGTGTGTCGCACGGCACCGACCTGAACACCGGGGGCAAGGCCGGCCAGGCGGTCAACCGCAAGCGGTTCGTCGCCACCTGGCGGGACGTGCTGCAAGCGACGCATTTCCCCAACGGGCAGCACGTGCTGCAGGCGTGCGAGCACGCACGGCACCGCCGGGTCGTGCTGGTGGTGGACCACTACGTGCCGGAGCCCGATCGCGACGCCGGCTCGCGCTGCATGATCACCCTCATGCGCGCACTGCTGGCCGAGGGCATGGTGGTAAAATTCTGGCCGCAGAACCTGCGCGGCACGCCGGCCTACACCGCGGCGCTGCAACAGATGGGCGTGGAGGTGTTTCACGGCCCGCATGCGCCGCCCTTCTCGGGGTGGATCGCCGAACACGGCGCCGAATTGGATTGCGTGCTGATCAGCCGGCCTGACGTGGCCGAGGCGTTCCTCCCGGATCTGCGCCGCCACGTCGCCGCGCCGCTGCTGTACTACGGCCATGACCTGCATTTCCGGCGCATCGCCATGGAGGCCGAGCATCTCGGCGACGGGACGATGCGGCGCGAGGCGTCGCGGATGCAGGCGCGCGAGCGCGCGATCTGGCGGCAGGTCGATGCCGTGCTCTACCTTTCGGAGGAAGAGGCGGCGATCGCCGCGGCGCTCGAGCCCGGGATCGCGGCGCGCGCGGTGCAGCCCTACGGCTTTGCCGACTTCGCGGCGCCGCGGCAGGGCGTGGCGGGGACGGACATCCTGTTCGTGGCCGGCTTCGCCCATCCGCCGAACGAAGACGCCGCGATCTGGTTCGTCGAGGCGATCCTGCCGCTGATCCAGGCTCGGGTGCCGGCTTCACGGCTCGCGGTCGTCGGCTCCAACCCCACGCGGCGTGTACGCGCGCTCGTCCGGCCGGGCGTGACACTGCACGCCAACGTTGCCGAGGCGACCCTGTTGGATTGCTACCGCCGCGCGCGGGTCGCGGTGGTCCCGCTGCGCTTCGGGGCGGGAGTCAAGCTGAAGGTTGTCGAGGCCTTGCGCGAGGGCGTGCCCCTGGTCACGACGCCGGTGGGCGCGCAGGGGCTGCCGGGACTGGGGTCCGTCGCCTCGGTGGTCGCCGACGCGGAGGGCTTCGCGGCAGCGGTGGTCGCCTTGTTGCAGGATGACGCGCTCTGGCGGGCTCGTTGTGCCGGACAGATCGATTGCGCACGCGCGCATTTCAGCGAGACCACGCTGCGCCGATCCCTGCTGGCGGCAGCCGGTTTCGCCGCAGACCCCGCGCGGAGGGCGTGAGCCATGACTCGCATCGGTCGCTTGCTGCGCTGGGCGGCATCCGGGCAGTTGCCGAAGCATCTCGCCACCTGGCGCCGGCTCCGGCGCGACGCGCGGTTGATTGCCGCCTCGCCGCTGTTCGACGCAGCCTGGTACCGTGACGTCTATCCGGACGTGGCCGGCGACCCCGCGCTGCACTATCTGCGCCGCGGCGCCGCCGAGGGCCGCCGTCCCAGCCCCGGGTTCGATGCCGAGGCCTACGGCCGGCTGCATCCGGAGGTGGCGGTGTCCGACGAGAACCCGTTGCTTCACTGCCTGAAGCGCAGCGCCGGTTCGCAGCCACACGCGTGGGCGCCGTTCGGTGCACCGTCTTCGTCCCCACCGGCGCTGCCCCCGCTGCCGCTGACGGATGAAACCTACCGGCGCTGGCTGGCCGCGCGCGGGCAGGGGGCCATGGCGGTCCGGCCGATGGCAGCAGGGCCGCGCTTCGGTATCGTGCTGGCGGGTCCGGACGATCCCGACCCTGCGACCGTCGCCTCGGTCAAAGCGCAGACTTATTCTCGCTGGCAATGGGGCGAGGACGCCGACCACATGCTGTTCCTGGCGCCGCGCGCCCGGCTGGCTCCGCACGCGCTTGCCAGTTTTGCCGAGGCGCTCGCCGTTCAGCCGGCCGCGGAGCTGCTGTATGCCGACGAGGATCGCGTCGATGCGGCAGGCCTGCACTGCGATCCCTGGTTCAAGCCAGGGTGGGATCCTGAGCAGGGCGGCGCTCTGGTCGGCAGCGCCGGGGTTTATGCGCGGACGCTGCTCGACCGTGTCGGCGAGGGCGCGTACTGGAACCTGGGGCCTGATCTGGTCCGTCGTGCGGCCGCCGCGACAACTCGGATTCGCCACGTGCCCGATGTACTGGTGCATGTGGCCGGGTCTGCCTCGGATCCGATCCCGGCCCCTCCCGTTGCCAGCCTCGCCGCACCGCCGCTGGTCTCGGTGATCGTTCCGGCGCGCGACCGTGCGGGTTTGCTGGCGCGATGTGCGCAAGGCGTGCTGCACGGCACCGACTACCCGGCTATCGAAATGCTCGTGCTGGACAATGGCAGCCGCACCGGCCGGATGCGGCGCCTGCTGCGCCGGCTGTCTCGCGATCCGCGGGTCCGCGTTCTGGACGCACCGGGTGCATTCAACTGGTCGGCTCTGAACAACGCCGGTGTGCGCGCGGCGCGCGGCGCGCTTGTCGTGCTGCTGAACAGCGACACCGAAGTCGCCGATCCGGGCTGGCTGCGCCGGCTTGTCGTGCTGACGCTGCAGCCGGGCGTCGGCGCCGTGGGTGCGAAGCTGGTGTACCCCGATGGCGCCGTGCAGCATGCCGGCATCTCGCTCGTCCCCGGTGCCCGGGCGGTGCACCTGATGCGCCACGCGCAGGCCGACGATCCGGCGCATCGCGGCCTGCTCGCCAGGACTCGTTCGGTCGCTGCGGTCACCGGTGCCTGCATGGCGATGCGCCGGTCACTGTTCCTGGCGGTCGGCGGGCTGGACGAGGCACTACCGGTCACCGGCAACGACATCGAGCTTTGTCTCAGGCTGCGCAGCCTCGGCTGCCGGGTGGTCTGGTGCGCCGACGCCGTGCTGGTCCATCATGAGTCGGCGACGCGAGGCCTTGATGCATCGGACGCCGCGCGGACTCGCATCGCCGCGGAGCGCCGGTATTTGCGCCACCTTTGGGGCGCGCTTGCCGAGCGCGACCCGTACCTCAGCCGGAACCTGACGGTGGTGGGCGAGCGCCTTGCGCTGGCCAGCCCCGTCACCGCCACCACATTGCGTCCTCCCGCGTTGGAGCCTGTAATGGCTGCTTAATAAACGGGGGGAAACGGGCCATGCTCAGCATCGCGGTCATCGGCGCCGGGCGGCTTGGCAGCATCCATGCGTGCAACATCGCGAGCCACGCCGGTGCCCGGCTGGATGGCGTGGCCGATGTGGACGCCGTGGCCGCTGCGCGCCTTGCGCGTGCCTGTGGGGCGCGGGCGCTGACGCTGGAGGAGGCGTTCGGGGCCGACGCCGTGGTGATCGCCTCGCCAAACCCGACGCATGCCGACTACATCGAACGCGCTGCCCGAGCGAAACGCGCGGTGTTCTGCGAGAAACCGATCGACCTGTCCGCCGCCCGCGTGCGGACCTGCCTTGATGCCGTGCGGCGCGCCGACGTGAAACTGATGGTGGGCTTCAACCGCCGCTTCGATCCGCATTTCGTCGCGCTGGAGCATCGGCTGAGAGCTGGGGAGATCGGCGAACTCGAACTGCTGACCATCATCAGCCGCGAGCCGGAGCCGCCATCGCCCAAATACCTCGCCGTGTCGGGCGGGCTGTTCCGCGACATGACCATCCAGGACCTGGACATGGCCCGCTTCCTGCTGGGCGAGGACCCGGTGGAGGTTCATGCTGCCGCCTCCTGCCTGGTCGATCCCGCCATCGGCGCGGCGGGCGACGTCGATACGGCGGTGGTCACGCTGCGCACGGCGAACGGCCGGTTGTGTACGATCTCCAATTCCCGGCGGGCGACGTATGGCTATGACCAGCGGATCGAGGCGCATGGGTCGGCGGGCCTGCTGCGGGCCGGCAATGTTACCGCGACCACGGTGGAACTGGCGACCGCGCATGGCTTCGTGAGCGATCCGGTGCTGCCATTCTTCCGCGAGCGCTATGCGGCGTCCTACCGGGCGGAGATCGACGCCTTTGTCAGAGCCGTGGCGGCTGGCGCAACGCCGCGTCCCAACGGCGAAGACGGACTCAAAGCGTTGCTGCTGGCTGAGGCAGCGGAAAAATCGGCGCGGGAAAGCGAGGTCATCCGCGTCGCCCTCGACTGAGTGCCACCAATCGGCCCGGTGCGCCGATCAATCCGCGGGGCAGAATTCCACCGCCTCGTAGGTCTGCCGCTCCACCCGGTCCAGATTGACGCCCTCGATCCGCAGCAGCCGGGTCGGACCTTCGCGCAGCGGCGAGTGCACCGCACCAGGCTCGTAGAGCATGGCCATGCCGGGCGTCAGCGTGTAGTCGCGCAGGCGCCGCACTTTGCCGGGAGCGGTGTCGGATGGCGCTTCGAGCACTTCCCAGTCGGTCATGATTGTCTCGCCATCCACCTGGCCGTAGATCGCCCAGCCGGGGCCATGGTCGTGCGGCCTGGACGTCCTCGGCCCGTGATGAGCATGCGCCACAATGGTGAAGCCCAACGCGTCATCTTCGTAGAGCACCTTGCGTTCCGGCGTCTCCGCGGGGACATAGGTTGCGACGAAGCTGGGGTCCTTCAGCACCTGTCGCACCAGCGCGCAGAGCTGTTGCCTGCCCGCTTTGCCCGGTTTTGCCTTCAGGGTATCGTGGCACTCGGCCGCGAAATCTTCGAGACTAAGGCACATTGCATCGACTCCTATGTTCCGAATTCGTTACCGACGATACGGATAGCAGTGCACCCGCTCCAGCGGGATGCCAAAATGCTTCGATAATGCCTCGATCGCGTCACCATGCTTCGGGTAAGGATCGCTGTTGCCGGGGCCGACGAGAATGCAGCCGAATGATCTGTCGGGCTTGCCACTGGGCGGCATCATCGCAGTCACCAGCGGCACGCCCTCCTGGTCCCGCAGGGTCAGGAACAACGGCATGTTCCTGGTGATATGGGCCTCCTTGCCAATCTCCTGTTCGATGAAAGCGCTGGAGATGGGACGAAAGCTTTGTGCTGCCTTCTCCCGCTCCCGGCGGAAGTACTTTTCAACAGCGTGCCGCATCACCTGTGATTCCTGCTCCGCCTCGGATTCCGTGACAAGTTGGAACCAGGTCCGGCCACAAGGTGCGTCACAAACATACTTCATGTATCCTCCGGCACGACTTGGCCTGCCCTCAAGACCGAGGCTAGGATACGCCGGGACGGCAGGTCAACGCTGGCGCAGTTAAGTGGATTGGCTCGCGCAAGGCAAGTGGCCAGCGCGCGACCCGGCATAAACCGGGGAGCGACAACAACGCGTTGCGACAAATCGAGGGGACGAGCGTGGGCGTTTTCAAGAGTACAGAACGATATATTGCCTCACGAGATTTGGAGGTGGCGGTGAACGCCGCGGTGACGCTGCAGCGCCCTTTGCTGGTGAAGGGCGAGCCTGGCACCGGCAAGACCGTGCTGGCGTACGAGGTCGCACAGGCGCTCGGGCTGCCGTTGATCGAGTGGCACATCAAGTCCACCACGAAGGCGCAGCAAGGTTTGTACGAGTACGACGCCGTGTCGCGGCTGCGCGACGGGCAGTTGGGCGATCCGCGCGTACACGACATCGGCAACTACATCGTGCGCGGCAAGCTGTGGGACGCCTTCGATGCACCCGATCCCGTCGTGGTGTTGATCGATGAGATCGACAAGGCGGATATCGAGTTTCCCAACGACCTGCTGCTGGAACTCGATCGGATGGCGTTCTTCGTCTACGAAACGCGGCAGACGGTCACGGCCAAACGCCGGCCGATCGTGATCATCACGTCGAACAACGAAAAGGAATTGCCCGACGCATTCCTGCGCCGCTGCTTCTTCCACTACATCCGCTTTCCCGACCGCGAGACGATGGAGAAGATCGTCCAGACCCATTATCCCGACATCCGGAAGGACCTCGTGCGCGAGGCGCTGA
>Ga0182012_10001228_pt1 | contig 28249 bp, 27 predicted proteins | sample 612S2SmetaG_FD_120486 | JGI IMG/M metagenome (GOLD analysis project Ga0182012, IMG submission 120486) | Permafrost microbial communities from Stordalen Mire, Sweden - 612S2S metaG | ecosystem: Environmental > Terrestrial > Soil > Wetlands > Permafrost | place: Sweden: Stordalen | collected...
CCTCGCGGTTTCGGGACCGCGGCCCTTGGTACCCGCTGGGATGTTGCTGTCGATGATGGGCATGATCTTGTTCACCCGATTGTCGCCGGGCAACGACTATTTCTCGAACGTGCTGCCGGGACTCGTCGTGACGGGGCTCGGCCTCGGGCTCATCTTCGCGCCCGCGGTCGCGACGGCAACGTCAGGCGTGCGCCCCAGTGACGCCGGTGCCGCCTCCGCACTCGTCAACACGACCCAGCAGATTGGTGGCTCGATGGGCGTTGCGTTGCTCAACACCATTGCGGTATCGGTCACGGCTCGAGCGGCCAACCACAGTTTTCCTTCAGGCGCGGCAAAGTCCGTTTTGATTCACGCCACGCTGCACGGCTACGCCGTCGCGTTTTGGTGGGCGGCAGGATTCTTCGGCGTCGGTGCGATGCTCACCCTCGGCTTGATGCCATCTGGCGTGCCCGAGGGTGAGACGGGGCTCGTTCCTGCGACCTAGATCAGTGGCCACGGATAGGGCGGCCAGTCGGCGTGTTCGTCGGGAATCGGGTAGTACGCGTTCTCCACGAGTCCGTGCGCGCGCGCCTGCGCCAGTGCGAGTTCAATCGGATTGAGCCAGTCGCCGACGTGGCCCGTCTCACCGTTCGCGAAGCGCGACAGTCGCTCGAGGAGGTGACCCTCCACTTCGAGTCCCGCGTACTCCCAGATGACGGTTCGCAGTTTGTCCTGTTCGTGGAAGCAGAGGCCGTTGTCGATTGCCCAACAGCGCTCACCGTCATAGATGACGTGGCCGGCCTTGCGATCGGCGTTGTTGGCCACCACGTCAAAGGCCGCTAACTCGGCGAACCAGTCGTGGAACTCGGGGTTCTCGCGAAGCGTGAAGTAGTGGTCCTCCAAGTTGTCATCGACCCACCACTGCAGCGACCCGACACCGAAGGGGCCATCGTCGCGGCCGACCGTTGGGGGCACGAGGTTCGTCGCCAAGACGACGTCGAGTTCATAGGCCGCCACTTCGCGTCGCCACAGTCCGTCGGGGAAGTCCCACAGTGGCCGCTCGCCGGCTTCCGCCTTGTAACAGGCCTGCGCTTCGACGCCGTCGAGCGAGACGGTCACGAGCAGCGCTTGGTTGGACGATCCGACGACGCGACCTTCGACTTCAATGGCCCCTTTCAACAGCAAGGTCTGCTGCTCGTCGCGGTCCATGCTCTACCTGATCGGGGGGGCGTGGCCGTTCGTGCGTGGACAGTCGTGACCCCGAGGGTCCAGTGGTCCTGCGCAGAGAGGGCAAATCGGTCGACCGGCTTCGACGAGACGGGTGATGGCGATCGCGAGTCCGCCGGCCCACTCTCGCGAGAGTGTCAGGGTCAACTCGTCCTCACCTTCGAGTGACTCGAACGTGACCTCGACGCTGTGCGCATCTTCGTCGATCGCCACGGCGATGTCCCCGGCGACGAAGTCCGATTCGTACTCCGGTTCGAGGGCGAAGTCGTCGGGGAGGTGCCCCGGTCGCCCGAGCTCGGCAATCACCTGGGCGAGCCACTCGCCGAGTGCCTGGAGCTGTTGCTTCTCACATTTGACGATGACGAGGCGGCGACCTTCGCGAACCTGCAAGAGGAAGAGCCGGTTGCCGACTTCGCCGCGCACGCCGACCATGACCTTGTCGGGGTTCTCGAAGACGTAGTTCATGACGGCGCCAGCTCTTTAAGCGATCCCGTGTTGTTGACGGTCAAGACCACGGGTGTCGAATTCGTGAAACCAATGGCGCTGATCGAGCAGGTTGAGATGACCGTGCGCTGAAAGAGGTCGAGGGGTACGCCCTGGGCGTAGGTGACCGCGGCCTTGATCGGGTCGGCGTGGCTCACGACGACGATGGTCTTGTTGCGATGCTTGTGGGCCAGTCGTTCGAGCGTCGTCCAGATCCGTAGTTGCATCTCCGTGAACGATTCGCCCTCGGGGAAGCGAAACGTACTCGGAGCGTTCTGGACGGCGCGCCACTCGGGCTTCTTCGCCAAGAGGCTGAGTCGTTTGCCCGTCCACAGTCCGAAGTCGCATTCGAACAGTCCACGCTCGATGAGTGGACGAAGTCGAAGTGCTGTCGCGATCGGTGCCGCGGTCTCACGAGCGCGTTCGAGGGGCGAGACGTAGAGGGCGACGGGTTTCCGAGTGAGCTCGGCGATCCGCGCGGCGACCGCTTCGGCCTGGGCGACACCGCGTTCAGAGAGGTGCAGTCCGGGCGCTCGTCCCGGCAGCACGATGCCGGTCGTGGCGGTGTTGCCATGTCGCACGAGGAGCACGGTGGTGAAAGTTGGACGAGCCGGCACAACTGGACCTTACCGGCGCTTTATTTGATGTGGTCTCGTAGGGCCGGACGTGCCTCTTCGGGCTCTGGAGTCGACGATCCCACCGCCGAGTGTCTCGGGGCCAGAAGGTCTGGTTATAACTTGCCGTGGAGGCTCACCACTAGTGGCACGTGTGATCCGGCGCCATTGGCGCCGACCGCTCCAGACCCCACCGCGACGCAATTGTCCGTGAGGCACGACAGCGCCCGTAACGAAGGTGCGGAGTATTTGCCAAGTTTCGCAAGATTCAGCGTATCGACGACGGACCAGTGACCCGCACCGCGCATCGTGGCGACGCCGATGGGATATCCAGCCGTTCCTCCAGTGACCAGGCCACTGCAGTCGGTGTCGCTCACGCACGATACGACCGGCATTTGTGTTGCCGCCGCATAAGGACCGGCCGGGTAGGGGGACGCCAAGGTGATGGGCGCCGCCCACCGCCCGGCGGACTCCGACATGATCAGGGGGTCCCCATCGAGGGGATTCGTCTTGTTCACGGTCTGACCAGTGGCAACACACGTGCCGGGCGCCACACACGACACCGAGGTCAGTTCATTGATATTCGTGGTGCTGTGATATCCCTTGTGCGCTGTCAACGGCCCCCATTTCCCTTTCGCCATCGACACACTCAAGGGCGTTGTCGATCCATGATCACCGGAGAACTGGCCCACCGCGGTACAGAACGAGATGGAGGGGCACGAGAGCGCCATCTCCGCCACGCTGGCCCCTTTGCCCAGCGCCGAGACGGAGAAGATATGTGCTGCGCCCCATTTTCCGTTCTGCCACGTTTGAGCGAACGGCGAAGATGCGTCAACGGTGATGTTGGTCAATCCGAGGATCACGCAAGCGTTCTTCGAGGGGCACTGTAGGGCCGTGATGAAGTAGCTGGCGGCTCCCAACCCCATGAGGGGAATTGGCTGCACAGTCGACCACCCGGAACCGTGCTGGAGGGCCAAGAAGCCTGAGTAGCGATCGTTACCAGTCACTGGCACTACGTGATCGTAGACACCAACGGCCACGCACGATCCGGGAACTGGACACGCGATACCGCCGATTCTCGAGGTAGTGCTGCCCGTCAGAGCCGGCCCTACACCCTGCGCCGGACCCCACACTCCACGTTGCTCGGTCGCTACCATGGCTCGCGATACCCGGCCCGATATCTCCGTCCCGCCCGCGGCGCACGATCCGGCGGACGAACAACTCACAAAACTCAGCGCAGCGTACGTGGAGCCGGTCGGAACATGAAGTGCAACCACCGTGGGAGGGGCCGTTGCGCTGGCGTGAGACGAACTCGCTGCGGCCGTGCTCACGCAAGCGAGTGAACTCAACGCGAGTAGCCCGCTGGCAAGACAAGCTGCGCGACGCGCGAGGGTGGCCATTGGTGAGATTGTACGCCGGTCAAATGAAATGGCACTGACGGGCCACCATGGCTCGCACCGTCCCAATCGTCTGGCGCGGCAACGCCACGAGCCAACTGAGGCTCAGGATCGATGGACACAAGAGACTCGACGGGCCCTGCTACTGCACTCAGACGGACAGTGCCCTCACCTGATGACGACGGGAATGCGACGTGGCGCGGGCGCCGCGTCAGCGGGCCAGCGTTTTCTCGACACCACCGCCAACTTGTGCAAGAGCGCAACGGCACCGGGATCGTCATCGCCGGGCCGCGTCTCTATGAGACCCTGGTCCTTCATGGCGGTTATCAAGTCGCGGCCGATGTCGGTGCGTACGATGACGAGGGTCCAGTCACCAAAAGCGCCGATGCCACCCGTTGAGATGTCGGCGTGTTCGGCCGCGAAGTCGGGGCATTCTTTACAGCCCTCTCGCGTGTAGGCGTGCGCCTCCTTCAGTGGCACTTCGTGGAACGTACCGTCGTGCGTCCAGATCTGAAAGACGCCCTTGATGTTCATCTTCGCGATGTCGGCTCGCTTGATCCCGTACTTCTCTTCGAAGAGTTCCTCGAAGATTGCGTCGTCAAACGTCTTGGAGCACATGAGGCCGATCGTGAGACTCAGTCGACGCGCGATCTTACCGGCCTTGCGCGACTGCATCGCTCCGGGTGCGGACGCCATGCAACCCATGCCCACGACCGCGATCCTCTCCGCACCGCCCTCTGCCGCTTCGGGATAAGCGAGCAGATTGGCGCTGTAGGTGTAACGAGACTTCGCGGTCTCGATCACGTCGAAGCGGGTGCGCGCGACGCGTGGCACCGCGCGCCACGTTGAGCCATCGCCCTCGAGACCGCTCACGAGCGCCGCGTCGATGACGTCGTTCTCCAAGGCGTAGATCAACAACGCCGACACGAAGCCGCCGTCCTGGCCGTTCTCGACGAGCGTGTCATCGCTCGCGCGAGCGAGCATCACGTCACCGATACCCCAAACTTCGTCCTCGGTGCGCTCGCGAGCGAACTTGTGGGTGTCGATCTCACTCTCCCAATTGCGAAAGCGCGGACAGGCCCGCGTGCACATCGTGCAGCCCTTCTGACCGTGCGTGCAGTCCGCCGGTCCGCCATCGATGTCGAGGTGGAATGGCTTGTAGACCCCATTGGCGGTCTCGTAGTCGAGTACCGGGTGCGGACAGGCGATCACGCACGCCGCGCAACCCGTGCACAGTCCCGAGGTCACGACCTCGCTGAAGAGTTCTTTCCACTGCGGCTTCTCAATTGCCATGGAGCAACCTTACCGACGAGGCCAAATGGGGATTCCCGATACGCTCGCGCAATGCCCGAAATTCTCGAGGTCGAGTCCTATCGACGACTGGCTGATCGCGTCGTGGGGGCGACCGTCGTGCGCGGCTGGGCCGACGCGTACAGCGCCAAGAAGTTGACGAGTGTCACCGCCTGGAATCGCGCGGTGAAGAACCTGACCGTGACGGGGACCGGTCGGCGGGGCAAACTGATGCTCCTCGACACGAGCGGCGTGCAACTGGGGATCCGTTTCGGCATGACCGGGGTGCTGCTGATCGACGACGACGCCGGGATCGACGGACTCTTCTACGGGCCGCACACGTTCAAGCGCGAATGGGTCCGAGGGGGTTTGGAGTTCTCCGACGGACGCAAGCTCTTGCTCCACGATCCGCGTCGCCTTGGTCGTTTCGAAGTCGATCCGGACATGAGTGAACTCGGTCCGGACGCCCTGTCCTTGACACGCAAGGAGTTCAACGCAGTCGTGACGACTCGCGGTGACGGGCCGGCAATCAAAGCCCGGCTACTCGACCAGTCGGCCGTGGCGGGCGTCGGGAACCTCCTCGCCGATGAGATTCTCTTCCGGGCCGGCATCGACCCGCGGACGCCCGCGGGGACGCTCAGCGAGGCACAGCGCACCGCGCTCTACAAGAGCTTCACGCAGACCATGCGTACGCTCCAACGTCGTGGCGGCTCACATTTGGGCGATCACATGGATGCTCGATTCCCCGGTTCGTACTGTCCGCGCGATGGCGCACCAATGCTCATCGCCACCATTGGCGGGCGAACGACCTACTGGTGCTCGAAACACCAGGTCTAGGCGCCGTCGAGTAGTCCCCTGAGACCGGTCGGCGCGTAGGGGCCGACGACGAGCTGCTCGAGGACGCCGAGCCCGACCTCGTCGGCGCGCGTCGCACGCACCACGTGCTGCACGTGGATGTTGGGATAGTCAAGCGGGTCGAGCTGATCGAGATTCAAGTGGTCGTCGCCCGTGATCGGTCCACCGTGCCATCGTCCGTGCGCGTACTGCGGGTGGTTGTAGCCCGCACCGCGCATCTGGAATCGCAGCAGTGGCTCGAGGTAGATCTCCTCATCGCCCATCGTGAGGACCGCGTCCTTCATCCACCGCGTCCCTGGTTGCATCGTCAGCGCCAACGATCCCTGTGTTGACGTCGCACTTGCGTCGTAAGGGAGATAGCTCGCCGCGCGACTGACCGGGGTGCCGTTCGAGTCATCGAACGTCATGAAGTGCAGTGCGCCGTCGTCAAAGTTGAGTGGGGCCCAGAAGAAACAGAGTTGGGGAACGCGAACGCCCGGCGCACCGGGCAGGGGTTCGCCGACGGGCCGTACGCCCCACGAGCGATCCTTCGTTCCGAGGAGGGGAGCTTCCAGGTCGACGCGGCCGTTGGGCGTCTCGTACCAGCCACTCCATGTGCCGAGCTGCGTCGCGCGCGTCACGTCCATGAAGATGCGCGGTCCGTCGTGCATTGTCTGGCGGGGCTCTTCACTGACGGCGGAGCGTCTCGTATAGGTGAGGTCAGCGCGCAGTCCCTGTTCGGGTGCGTTGACGAGAAGTCGGTTGACGCGCAGCGGTTCGACGATCTCGACGCGCAGTGGGCCAACCTCGGTCGGACGGCCGCGCAGCGCATCACTCGCGAAGACCGAGTACTGACGATGTCCCTGCACGACGGAGAAGGCCCCATCGATGACACCGCGGTTGGGATAGAGACCGAGGGCGAAGGCGAAGTAGGACTCCTCGTTGTAACCGTTGAACCAGAAGCGGTCGTAGGCGTTGGGGTGGCCGTCCATGACGTGGGCCAAGGGCAGCGCGCTCTGGTGGAGGGGGTAGTCGTCCTCAGGAAGCAGCATGATGCTCCAACTCTTCGAGTGCATTCCAACGAGACGCCGCCACGACGGCGCGCGCGATCATCGACAGAAACATCTCGTCACCTCGCGCCGTCTGTTCGACGATGACCGAGGCTGCGACCAGCATGACGATGGGTTGCAAGGTGTAGCGCGCGAACTCATGGTGCGCAACGGTACGCGAGATACGAACCTGTTGGTCACACATCGCGTCGAGGTAGTAGTCGATGAGTTCTGTCTCGTGCCGGATACAGTCCTCGGGAGAGAGACTGGTCGTGAGGAAGTACGCGACGTCGAGGAGCGGACTGCCAACGCCGACGGTCTGCCAATCGACGACGGCGAGCGGCACGACGCCGTCGCAGGCGTCGATCAAGAGGTTGTCGGTGCGAAAGTCGCCGTGGGTGACGCAGGGATGTGGCGTCGTGTAACCGCTGAACTGGGTCAGTCGCTCGCGCAGTGTCGTCACCATCGCGCGAACGTCGTCGTCGAGTCGTCCGTCGTAGCGGACGAGGAACTGGTCGAAGAGCGCGGGCAGCACGCTCGCGTAGAGCGGGGCGAGCGCTTCACTGACCCCGCGAAGCCACGACGAGCGGTGGAGGTCCTCGAGCGCGTGCGTCGGACCGTGAAGTCCGGCGAGCGCAGTGAGACCGTGGCGAGCCATCTCCACGTCGATCCCGCCAAACTGATCGATCAACGCGGCCGGACTGAGGTCCTCGAGGATCAGGAGAAAGTCGTCATTCTCGTCACGGCGCGCAAAGAAGCATTCAGGTGTTCGAATCGAGACCTTCGAGGCCAGGAGTTGGTAGAAGGAGACCTCTCGTTCGTAGAGGCGCTGGAGCGCTGCGGTCGAGCGACTTACCGCGTCGAGCGAGGGGACTTTGGCGATGAAACTCGTAGGCCGGGCGTCGCCGCGCTCAACCTCGAGGCGATAGCAGTTCGCCACTTGGCCGTGACCAACGCTCGAGGTCGTGACCTGCGTGACGTCGCGCAACGTCAGGTGCTCCGCGAGCCAGCGCGCGTCAATCTCGTCAATCGTCGGCACTCGCGCCATGCGATCCCCCCGGTCAGTCTGCCCGAGATTAGGACGTTTCGTTCGTGCACGCTGTAGCGATAAGAATGGCCCGATGCAGTCCTTCATCCAGCACTACGGCTACTACGCGCTGTTCGCGTTGTCGGTGCTCTCCTCGGCGTGCATTCCGATTCCCTCCGAGGTGGCGTACGGCTTCGCCGGCGCGCTGTGCACGGCGGCCGTTACCGGCCACGTTCGCTTCACTCTGTGGGGCGTCATTCTGGTGGGGACGATCGGCTCATTGGTGGGAGCGATCATTGCCTACGAGATCGGGCGAAGTGCGGGCCGCACGATTGTGGACCGTTGGGGCAAATGGATCCTCGTCACGCACAAGGACCTGGACCGCGGCGAGCGCTGGTTCGAGAAGTACGGCGACGCCTCGGTGCTGATCAGCCGGGTCCTGCCGGTCGTCCGCAGTTTCATCTCGGTGCCCGCGGGTATGGCCGAGATGAATCGAGCGCGCTTTGCGGTGCTCACGACCATTGGTTCTGCGGTGTGGGTCGCGCTACTCGCGGGCCTCGGTTACGCCGCCGGGAAGAACTGGAATCACGTGAGTGGCGACTTCAAGACGGCGGAGTATCCCATCATCGCGATCGTCGTGCTGGGCTTGGCCTTCGGACTTTGGCACCGGATCCGCTCGGTTCGTCGCGACAACGAACCTAACCCTCGAGCGAGCTGAGGACCTTGGCGGCGTGGCCGTCAGCGCGCACGCCGTACCACGCCTGTTCGATCTTCCCGGTCGGTCCAACGACGAACGTCGAGCGGATGACGCCGGTCACCAACTTGCCGTACATCATCTTCTCGCCGTAGGCGCCGTACTTCGCCATCACCTTCTTCTCGGGGTCGCTCAGCAGGTCGAACTTGAGTCCGTACTTCGTGCGAAAGGCGACGTGCTTCTCGGCGCCGTCAGGCGACACACCGACGACCTTCACGGACAGTTTGCGAAAAGCGGCCAATCCGTCGTTGAACTGACAGGCCTCTTTGGTGCAACCCGGGGTGTCGTCTGCGGGGTAGAAGTAGAGGACGAACCGCTCTCCGGCGAAGTCCTTGAGTGAAATGGGTCGACCGCCCTGATTTTGGAGGGTGAAAGCCGGTGCCTTGGTGCCAATTCCCAGTCGTGCCATAGTCTTTCCTCCTAAATTATGGAAAATGTCGACTTCTACGCTCTAGACTGTAATTGAAGCTCTAGGAATTGAGCTTGGGCCCACACTTTCGAACGCCGGTTCCGGGTCCAACCGAGAAACGTCGTCCCCGTGAGCAGTGAAACCAAGCAGTCGGTGCCGTCGGCACCCGATTCGTACGCAACCAATAAGACGTTTGCCGAACTCGGCGTCGCCCCAGAGCTCGTGAAAGTCCTGGAAGAACAGGGCATCACGACCGCCTTCCCGATCCAGGCGCTCACCATCAGTGACGCCCTCGCCGGTCGCGACGTCTGCGGCAAGGCCAAGACCGGATCAGGCAAGACGCTGGGATTCGGCCTCCCGATGCTCCAGCGAATCTCCGCTGGCGAAACCTTCAAGGCCAAAGAAGGCGGTCCGGCGCGACCCAGGGGACTGGTGTTGTTGCCGACCCGTGAACTGGCCGTCCAGGTCCACGAAGTCTTGAAGCCCCTGGGCGCCGCACTCGGGCTGCACGTCAACGCCGTCTACGGCGGCGCGGATATCGAGAAGCAGGTCAAGTCACTGCGCAAGGGTTGCGACGTCATCATCGCGACGCCGGGACGGCTCATCGACCTGGGCGACCGGGGCGAGGTGAACGTCGAGAACCTTGACGTGCTGGTCCTCGACGAAGCCGACCGCATGGCGGACATGGGCTTCATGCCCCAAGTCGAATGGGTACTTCGACGCATTGCCGAGCACCCCCACCAGACGCTGCTCTTCTCCGCCACCCTCGACGGTGCCATTGACCGACTCGTCAAGCGCTACCTCACCGATCCCGTGTTCCACGAGGTCGCCAGTGATACCCAGACCGTCTCACTGATGGTCCACCACTTCTTGAACGTCCATCAAATGGACCGCATCAAGGTCGCCGCGACGATCTGCGCCTCCTTCGACAAGACGCTCATCTTCTGTCGCACCAAGCGCGGGGCTGACCGGTTGGTCGAGCAGCTCCAGAAGGAGGGCGTCGACGCCGCGGCGATTCACGGTGACCTTCGTCAAAGTCAGCGCGAAAAGGCCCTGGCCGACTTCTCGGGGGACCGCCTGGCGGTCCTGGTCGCCACCGACGTCGCTGCCCGCGGACTGCATATTGACGCGGTCGACTGCGTCATGCACTTCGATCCACCGGAAGACCACAAGGCGTACCTCCACCGATCAGGGAGAACGGCTCGAGCTGGCTCGACGGGAGTGGTCGTCTCTTTGTTACTGTGGAACCAAATTATTGAGGCTGAAGTGATCATGCGCCGTCTTGGACTCAAGCGACCGATCGTGGAGGTTTTCTCTAACGACCCGCACTTGAAGGACCTAGCGAGCTGGGATCCGTCCAAGGAGGACTCAGTACTGTGAGCAAGAAGAAGCAGGCGTTGCCCGTCTTCAAGTACGACAAGTCCTTGAAACGCGCCCTCGTGGTGGTCGCGCACCCTGACGACGTCGACTTCGGTTCTGCGGGCACGATTGCGACCTTGACGTCAAAGGGTGTTGACGTGGCGTACTGCCTCGTCACGTCGGGCGACGCCGGTGGCGACGGCTCGACACTCACTCGAGAAGAGCGCTCCGAGATTCGAGAGACCGAGCAGCGCGCCGCGGCGCGTGAGGTCGGCGTCACGAACATCACGTTCCTTCGCTGGCCCGACGGTCAAGTGGAGCCGACGCTCCTGCTGCGACGTGAGATCGCTCGCGTCATTCGCACCCACCGCCCGGACCTCGTGATCACCCAGAGCCCAGAGCGCAACTGGGAGCGGATGCGCGCAAGTCACCCCGACCACATGGCTTCGGGTGAGGCAACCATGCGCGCGGTCTACCCCGACGCCCGCAATCCCCACGCCTTCCCTGAACTGTTGCGTGAGGGGCTTTCCCCCCACACCGTGCCCACCGTGTGGCTGAGTGGGAGTCAAGCGAACATGGTGGTCGACATCACCAAGCGCTTCAAGTACAAGCACGCGGCACTCAAACGCCACGTCAGCCAGGTCGGGGACAACAAGGGTCTGAAGAAGATGCTCAAGACCTGGGCCCGTTCGGTCGCGAAGAGCGCCGGCATGGACAAGGGTCGCCTCGCCGAGGGCTTCAAGGTCGTCATCACCAGCTAATCGTTCGACGGGCTTTGTAACCTGTCGCTATGGCCGCACGCGACGACGTCACGCAACGCACACCAATCGGTCAACGTACCGTTGCGCGCGGAATTGGTCAGACGTTCATCGGTCTCACCAAGAGCAACTTCCCAGGTCAGTTCCTCGCCGGCATCACGTTGCTCGCCATTGCCATACCTGAGCAACTCGCCACGTCCCAACTCGCTGGGGTGCCCGCTTTCACCGCGCTCATCGCGTTCATCGCGGCGTCGCTCGTCTTCTTCGCAATCGGTTCGAATCCCATTGTTTCGGTCGGCGCCGACTCGACGATTGCGCCACTCTTCGCCGTCGCGCTGCTGCGCCTCGCTCCGGCGTCGTCCGCCGAGTATATGGAACTCGTCGCGGCGACCGCGGTGGTCGCCGGTCTCATCGTGATGATCATCGGTCTCTTGAAGCTCGGGTGGCTGGCCGACTTCCTTTCCCTGCCCATCGTGGTGGGATTCCTCGGCGGCATCGGCGTCATCATCATCACCCACCAGCTACCGCGTGTCCTCGGGGTGCCGTCGGGCGGTGAGTCGTTCGTGCAGCGCCTCCAATGGATCTCTCACCAGTTCGGTCACGTGAGTGTGTGGTCCGTGGTCCTCGCACTGGGCACCTTGGTCGTCATGGTCATAGGTGAGAAGTTGAACGCCAAGCTCCCGTGGGCACTCGGGGCCGTGCTGGTCGCGACCGCCATCGCGGCGCTCGGATCGCTCGCCTCGCACGGTGTCCAGGAACTTGGCACGGTCAGCGCGGGGCTCCCGACGTGGCGACTGCACTGGCTCAACGGACACGAGTGGGCCATCGTGTGCACGACGGCGCTCACCTTGGTGATCGTGATCCTCAGCCAGAGCGCCGCGACCTGTCGCACGTCGGCGGACGAACTGGGCATTGCGGACGATCTCAGTCGTGACTTCGTGGGCATCGGACTCGCGAACGTGGCCTGCGGCCTGGTCGGCGCCTTCCCCGTGAACGCCAGCCCCGCGCGCACGACGGTCACCCGGCTGGCGGGAGGGCGGACCAAGCTCGTCCTGCTCGTCGCGGGAGTGGGGGCATTGGTGTTGTCGCCCTTCGCCAAGTTCGCCCACATGATCCCCCTCGCCGCACTGGCGGGCGTGCTGCTCTTCATCGGCGGACGCCTGATCAAGATCGGAGAGTTCCGTAGGATTCTGTTCACGAGTCGCTGGGAGTTCGCCCTCGCGATCATCTCCGCGCTGGGCGTCATCTTGATCGGAGTCGAACAGGGATTGGGCATCGCCGTCGGCCTCGCCATCCTCGACCAGACCTGGCGATCGGCGCGACCCAGCATGATCGAATTGGGTCGGCGCACGGGCACCACCAGCTGGGAACCGGAGGAGGACGAGGGCGTTGAACGCGTCGATCACATCTTGGCGATCTTCTTCGGGGAAGAGTTGTTCTTCGCCAACGCCGGCGTCTTTCGCCGGGCGATGCACGACCACCTGGCGAAGGTGCCCGAGACGCGTCACGTCATCATTGACGCCGTGGCGATCACCGAGATTGACTTCACGGGATTGACGGCGCTCAACCAGGTCGTGGACGACCTCATCAAGGACAAGATCTCGGTATCCTTCGCCCGCGCCAATTCCGCGGTGAGCGACCGGATCGTGAAGTCGGGCAATCCGGCGTTAGCCAAGATCTCCTTCTACGACAGCAATGACGCGGCCGCGAGCGCGGCGATCGCGAGCGAGGCTACTTCTGGGCCAACTGGCGAAGCACGTAGTTGAGGACACCGCCGTGGCGGAAGTACTCCGCCTCGGTCGGGGTGTCGATACGTAGCCGGACCTCGAACGTGACGACTTCACCACTGAGTCGCGTGGCAACGAGTGTCACGTGCGGCACGGTTTCGCCCCGGTTGATCGGGTCGAGTCCCGCGATGTCGAAGGTCTCGGTTCCGTCGAGCCGGTAGGTCTCGGCGCTCTCGCCGGGGTGGAACTGCAACGGCAGTACGCCCATGCCGACGAGGTTCGAACGGTGAATGCGTTCGTAGCTCTCGACGAGCACGGCCTTCACACCGAGCAACTTCGTGCCCTTCGCGGCCCAGTCGCGTGACGAGCCGGTCCCGTACTCTTTGCCCGCGATGATCATGAGGGGCGTGCCCTCCGCCTGATACGCCATCGCGGCGTCGAAGATCGAAAGTTCGGTTCCTTCGGGCAACTTGATCGTCACGCCGCCTTCGGTACCCGGCGCCATCTGGTTGCGGATGCGGATGTTGGCGAACGTGCCGCGCACCATGATCTCGTGGTTCCCTCGACGCGTGCCGTAACTGTTGAAGTCGGCCTGGGCGACGCCGCCGTCGATCAGGTAGCGGCCGGCCGGGGAGGTGGCTCGAATGTTGCCGGCCGGCGAGATGTGGTCGGTCGTGACCGAGTCACTCAGCTTGGCCAGAACGCGCGCACCGGAGAAGTCGCTCACGACGCCCGGCTCCATGGTCAGTCCGTCGAAGTACGGCGGGAGCTTGACGTAAGTCGACTTCGCGTCCCAGGCGTAGGTGACGGCGTTGGTCGTGGGCACTTTCTGCCAGCGTTCGTCGCCGCTGAAGGCGCTCGCGTAGCGCTCCTTGAACATCTCGGGCGTGATCGACGCGCGGACGGCTTCGGCGACGGCCGCGTCGCTCGGCCAGAGGTCCGCGAGGAAGACGGGCTTCTCGTCGATGCCGATGCCGAGCGGTTCGCTCGAGAGGTCGATGTCCATCGTGCCCGCCAGGGCGTACGCGACGACGAGCGGGGGACTGGCGAGGAAGTTCTGCTTCACGTCGGGGTGGATACGTCCTTCGAAGTTCCGGTTGCCCGAGAGCACCGACACCACCGAGAGGTCGTGCTCATTGACCGCCTCGGAGACGCCCGCGAGGAGTGGCCCGGTGTTTCCAATGCACGTGGTGCAGCCATAGCCCGCGAGGTAGAAGCCCAACGCGTCGAGTGGCTTCACCAAGTCGGCACGCTCGAGGTAGTCCATGACGACGCGACTACCCGGTGCGAGCGACGTCTTCACCCAGGGCTTCACGACGAGGCCGAGCTCCACGGCTCGTTTTGCGACGAGGCCGGCCGCGACGAGCACCGACGGGTTGGACGTGTTGGTGCACGAGGTGATGGCCGCGACGACGACGGCACCCTCACGAAGGTGCTCGGCCATCTCGGTGCCGTGCACTTCCTTGGGCTCGCGGCCGAGCGCGTTCAAGAACGCGCCGCGCGCCCCCGAGAGCGACACGCGGTCCTGTGGTCGCTTGGGGCCGGCCAGGCTCGGTTCGACAGTCGCGAGATCGAGCTCGACGTACTCCGAGTAGGTCGGCTCCGCAACGGAGTGATCGTGCCAGAGACCCTGCACCTTGGCGTAGGCCTCAACGAGATCGAGTTGTTCCTGGGGCCGTCCGGTGAAGGCCAAGTAATCGATGGTCACCTGGTCGATCGGGAAGATCGCGCAGGTCGCCCCGTACTCGGGCGACATGTTGCCAATGGTGGCGCGCGTCTCGAGCGACAGCGACGTCACGCCGGGGCCGTACGCCTCGACAAACTTGCCGACGACGCCGTGCTTGCGAAGTAGTTCGGTAATCGTGAGCACGACGTCAGTTGCGGTGACGCCTTCGCGTGGCGCGCCCGAGAGTCGAAGTCCCACGACGGGCGGAATCAACATCGACGTCGGTTGGCCGAGCATGCCGGCCTCAGCTTCGATGCCGCCAACACCCCAGCCGAGCACGCCGAGGCCGTTCACCATCGTCGTGTGCGAGTCGGTGCCCACGAGCGTGTCGAGGTAGGCCACGCCGTTCTGTTCGAAGACCACGCGTGCCAAATGCTCCAAGTTGACCTGGTGACAGATGCCCATCCCCGGGGGCACGACGCGAAATCCGTCGAAGGAGCTCTGCGCCCATTTGAGGAAGGTGTAGCGCTCGACGTTGCGTTCGTATTCGATCGCGACGTTCTGTTCGAAGCTCTCGGCAGTGCCGGACCACTCGAGGATCACTGAGTGGTCGATGACGAGTTCGACGGGCACGAGCGGGTTGATCCTGTTGGGGTCACCTCCCAGGGCGATGATGGCGTCGCGCATGGAGGCGAGGTCGACGACAGCCGGCACGCCGGTCAAGTCCTGCATGAGGACGCGTTCGGGCGTGAAGGCAATCTCCTTGGCGGCCTCACCCGCGGCCTCGCCGTGATGTGTCGGGTTCTCTCCCCAACGAGCGAGGGCCTCGATGTCCGCGGCGTGTACTTTCACGCCGTCTTCGTGTCGAAGGAGATTCTCCAAGAGGACCTTGATCGAGTACGGCAGTCGGTCGACGCCCAACGCCGAGAGCGTGTCGGCGCGAAGTGAGAAGTACGTCAACTCACGACCTTGGACAGAGAGTGTTGCTTGCGAACCGAATGAGTTAAGAGAGGTCATCTCTCCATTCTGCCGTGTTCGCCGCGGTGCCGTTCCCCCTCATTGGCTCCGGGGACCTTGTCAAGGTGCGAGACTGAAATCCATGACTTCGACGTACGACACGCTCTTGGCGAGGCTCCAACTCGCCTTTGACGTACTCGAACCCGGGGCCGATCCGGTGCTGCGCACGTCGGACCGCTCCGACTTTCAGTCGAACGGCGTCATGTCGCTCGCTAAACGCCTCGGACGGCCTCCTCGAGACGTCGCCGAGGAGATTGTGGGCCACGCCGACCTAGGCGACGTCGCGAGCGTGGAGGTCGCCGGTCCCGGCTTCTTGAATCTGACACTGGGCCCCGCGTTCTTGGAGCGACAGCTCGTGGCGCTGCTCGGCGATGAACGCCTCGGCATCGCCACGGCTCCCGTGCCCAAGACCGTCGTCATTGACTACTCGGCACCCAACGTCGCCAAGGAGATGCACGTTGGGAACCTTCGCTCGACCGTCATTGGAGACGCGCTCGCGCGCAGTTACCGCTTCGCGGGCCATCACGTGATCGCTCGCAATCACGTGGGGGACTGGGGAACGCCTTTCGCGATGCTCATCGAACATCTCCTGGACACCGGCGAAGGTGAATCGGCCCTCTCCATTGGCGACCTCGACGGCTTCTACAAAGAGGCCCGGGTGAAGTTCGACAGCGACGACGCATTCAAGGAACGGTCTCGCGCCCGCGTCGTGGCACTGCAGTCGGGCGACCTCGAGACGCTGCGTCTGTGGCGGATCATCGTCGACCAATCGATCACGTATCTCGACCTCGTGTACCAAGACCTCGGCGTCTCGCTCGTCGTCGATGACGTCGTCGGTGAGTCGTTCTACAACCCCATGCTCGCTGACGTCGTGGCCGATTTAGACGAGGCCGGACTGCTCGTCAACAGCGGCGGCGCGCTGTGCGTGTTCCCGCCGGGCTTTACGAATCGTGACGGTGAGGCGCTGCCCCTAATCGTCCAGAAGAGTGACGAAGGCTTCGGGTATGCCGCGAGCGACCTCGCCGCCGTGCGCGACCGGGTCGACAACCTGCACGCCGACGAGATGCTGTACGTCGTGGGGGTGCCTCAGGCGCAGCACTTCGAGATGGTCTTCGCCGTCGCGCGACTCGCGGGCTGGCTGCCCGATCGAGTCCGCTGCGAACACGTGACCTTTGGCAACGTGCTCGGCACCGACCGCAAGATGTTCAAGTCACGCAGTGGCGAGACGGTCAAACTCGCATCGCTTCTCGGCGAGGCGATCGAACGCGCTGACGAGGCGTTGAAGGAACGCAACACCGATCTCGATGACGTGGCGAGAGTCGAGCTCGCGGTGCAGATCGCTCGTGCCGCGATCAAGTACGCCGACCTCTCGACCGATCGTCAGCACGACTACGTCTTCGATCTCGACCGCATGATCGCCTTTGAGGGCGATACCGGGCCCTACTTGCAGTACGCACACGCGCGACTTCGCTCGATCTTTCGACGACTGGGCGAGACGTGGACGCCATCGCCGATCACGTTCGCTCTCCGAGTCGACCAGGAGCGTCACCTCGCCCTTGGCCTCCTCGCGTTCCCCGAAGCCTTCGACGCGGCGCTGGCGCACTTGCAACCTCATCGTCTCTGCGTCTACCTGTTCGACCTCGCCCAGCGCCTCACCGCGTTCTACGACGCCTGTCCGGTGCTGAGCTCAGAGGGCGCACTCCGCGAACAACGTCTGGCGCTGTGTGACCTGGCGGCGCGAACGTTGTCCATTGGACTGTCGGTCCTCGGCATCGACGCACCCGAGAAGATGTAGCACTTCGGGCTCGCCGCGTACGCGCTGGCGTCAGTAGAGTGAACTCGCGGGTCGAAGGATGAATTGAACGGGGGAAATTATGGACGTCAAAGCCTCAATAGTTAGCGAACTCAATGGTCCGTGGCACACCGAGACCATCGAAATCGACGAGCCTCACGCCTACGAAGTCCGAGTGAAGGTCGCATTCTCGGGACTCTGCCATTCGGACGAGCATCTACGAACTGGCTCGCTCGGGAGCGATCCAGCGGTCCTCGAGATGATCTCGGGCCGAAGTTCCATGTATCCGATCATTGGTGGTCACGAAGGTTCGGGCGTGGTTGAGGCGGTGGGCGAGGGCGTGACGTCGGTCAAGCCCGGCGATCACGTGGCGACGTCCTTCATCCCATCGTGTGGCAAGTGCGAGTACTGCATCTCTGGGCGACCATACATCTGTGACATGGCCGCGGGCACACTGGCGGGGCCGATGATCTCAGACGGCACGTGGCGCCATCGCCTTGGCGACGTCAATCTGAATCGAATGTGCAACGTCGGATCGTTCGCTGAGTACATTGTCGTGCACGAGGCATCAGTGATCCGCGTCGAACCCTGGTACGACCTTCGTGCCGCCGCCTTGCTGTCGTGTGGTCTTTCGACGGGCTTTGGCGCCGCCGTCAACCGAGGGGGCGTGAAGCCCGGCGACGTCGTCGCGGTCATTGGCTGTGGTGGTCTCGGCTCGGCCGCGATCCAAGGTGCCGTGCACGCCGGTGCTCGCGCGGTCGTCGCGATCGACACGAATCAGTCGAAGATCGACCGCGCGTTGAAGATCGGCGCGACGCACGGATCGACCTCGGCGCTCGATACGGCCTTCACGATCCTTCCGGACTTGACGTGGGGTAAGAACTGCGACGTGGTGGTCATTACGGTGGGGGAGATCACTGCCGAGATCGTCGAACAGGCTCGCTCCATCACCGCCAAGGGTGGCGTCGTCGTGATCGCGAGCATCGCGCCGTGGAACATGACCTCCATCGACCTGAACGTGTTCATGTTCTCGATGATGAATCAAGAACTGCGCGGCACCGTGTTCGGTTCCGCCGCGCCGCGCCTGCAGATCCCCAAACTCCTACGGCTGCACCACGAAGGAAAGTTCATGATCGACGAACTGATCACCCAGGAGTACTCGCTCGACGAGGTGCAAAAGGGATACGACGACCTCGAGGCGGGCGAGAACATTCGCGGGGTCATTCGCTTTTAACCAGCGACCCGTTGGTCGTGTTCTGGGTCTTGGCTCGGTGACCTCACGTGTTGGTAGGGCATGACCCCGAAGGGTCATGCTCCGCCTACGAGTAATCCCCGATTGTGGTCGGAAGCCGCCCTTCGTACCCTTGGAGCGTGGAATCAATTGCTCAAGGACGTCACCAAGGCTTCGGACATCCACGAAGCAGGGCACTTTCGGCGCCGTCACGACGAGGACTCAGGGTTATTGACTAACGAGACCACATCGACCACTTGACGTATTGATGCATATGGAGTAGCATACTCAGTATGTACAACTCCCTGAGGTCGAAATGAGCATCCGCCACTCACTGCTGGCCCTCTTGAGTGAGGGCCCAAAATATGGATTTCAGCTCCGCCAGGAGTTCGAATCGAGCACCGGTGAGGTGTGGCCCCTCAACGTTGGCCAGGTCTACACGACACTCCAGCGACTCGAGCGCGACGGTCTGGCCGCCTCAGATGACGCCGGCGACGACGAGCGTCAAAAGAACTATCGCATCACCGAACTCGGCAGCGAAGAGCTCACAAAGTGGCTTCGAACACCACCCGATCTCTCTGAGCCCCCTCGCGACGAACTCGTCATCAAGGTGCTCGTCGCGTCGAGACTGCCCGATGTCGATGTGTACGAGGTGATTCAAGTGCACCGCCGATACATCGTGCAGTTGATGCAGCAGTGGACTCACCTGAAAGAGGACGAGTCGCACTTCGATCTCGCGTTCGCGCTCGCCGTCGATGCCGAACTATTCCGATTGGACGCCGTCGTGCGCTGGCTCGACGCTGCCGACGGACGGCTCCACCGCGCCGAGTTCGAGCCGGCGCCCGAGAACCCTGTCGCACTTCCAAGTATTCGACGAAGGACTGGAGCACACCGATGAGCATGCTGGAACTACGAAAGATCTCGAAGAGTTATGGACAGGGGGCCAATGAAGTCGACGCCCTTTCCGACATAGACCTCAACGTTGAACGTGGGTCACTCGTCGCCATAATGGGGCCGAGTGGCTCGGGGAAATCCACGTTGCTCACGATCGCGGGAAGCCTTGAAGAACCGACGACCGGTGAGGTCGTGATCGATGGCGTTCGCCTGTCGGGCATGTCGCGCAACGACAAAGCTCGACTGCGCCGACGCTCCGTGGGTTACGTCTTCCAAGATTTCAACCTTCTCGCCGGACTCACGGCGGTCGAGAACGTGTCGTTGCCGTTGGAACTTGATGGTATGTCGATGAAGAAGGCGCGAGCCAAAGGAATCGAGGCGCTCGATGGACTCGGGCTTGGTGAACGTGCGACGAACTACCCCGACCAGCTCTCGGGGGGTGAGCGTCAGCGCGTCGCCATTGCCAGAGCGGTAGTTGGCGAACGAAGTCTCCTACTTGCCGACGAACCGTCGGGTGCCCTGGATTCGCTCAATGGCGAAGCGGTGATGAGGATGATCTTGGCGGCGTGTCACCACGGAGTAGCGGCAGTCGTCGTCACGCACGACGCGAAACTGGCGTCGTGGGCCGATCGCGTGGTGTTCCTCCGTGACGGGAAGGCAGTCGACGAGACCCTCCCGCCGCCGACGCCGGAAGAGTTGTTGACGCCCGACGTACCGAATCCGGCATGAGCATGGACGACTTCAGAGTTCAGTCAGAGGCTCGCCCGTCTGACGGCGGCCTACCGGCGCGCCGAGCGGTGATGCGTTGGGCGTGGCGTCTCTTTCGACGCGAATGGCGTCAACAGTTCCTGATCCTCGCACTCATCACCGTGGCTGTGGCTGCGACCGTACTTGGTTCGACGGTCGCCGTGAACAATCCGCCACCGAAGGACGCCGGCTTCGGCAGTGCACCGTATTCGATCTCTTTTGACTCCTACGGTGCGAAGGCCCAAAGCGTCGTGTCGAAAGTTGAGCACGATGGCTACGTCCAGTTGATCGAGAACCAGACGCTCTCAATCCCCGGAACGATCAACACCTATCAATTGCGTTCTCAGGCCGTGCACGGACTGTTCGGTGGCCCCATGCTCGCACTGGTCAGTGGTCACTACCCTTCGAGTGCCGCTCAGGTGGCCGTGACGAGTGGCGTCGCCACCGCCTTTCATCTTTCGATCGGTACGACGTGGCAAGTTGGTGGTGTCCAGCGCAAGGTGGTCGGCATCGTGCAGAATCCAGAGAGTCTGCTCGATGCCTTTGCCTTGGTCGCACCGGGTCAAGTAACCAAGCCGTCGGAGGTCACTGCGCTCTTCGACGTTCCGCGCGAAGACCTGCAATCGATTGGAAAGAGCCTTAAAGCAAACGTTCCGTCGTCGCAGATCAGTACACCGGCCTCAGTGGCGAAATCGAACCCCTTGAATCCCGAGACCATTTCTCTCGCAGCCTTGGTACTTGGAATGCTCTTGATCGCACTGGTGTCCATCGGTGGTTTCACGGTACTCGCGCAACGTCGCATGCGATCCATTGGAATGCTCGAGTCGATTGGTGCGACGGATCGACACGTGCGACTCGTGGTGAGTGCGAACGGCACGGTCGTCGGCGTCGTCGGTTCGATCCTCGGTTTCATCATCGGCGTGGCGGGATGGCTGTTGTACCGCCCGAGTTTCGAACAGAGCGCACACCACATCGTGGGCATGTTCGCACTACCTTGGCTGGTCGTCCTCATTGCAGTGGTCCTCGCCGTCGTGGCCGCGTACTTCGCGTCGTCTCGACCGGCGCGCGCCGTGACGAAGGTTCCAATCGTTCACGCGCTCTCTGGGCGACCGGCTCCGCCGCGTCAGATCCATCGTTCCATCGTGCCGGGCATCGTGTTCCTCGTCGCTGCCTTCCTCTTGCTCGGTTACTCCGGAAGCACTGGCGGCGGTGACGGTAACGGTGGGGCGCCCGAGCTACTCCTCGGCCTCGTCCTGCTCATGCCTGGTCTGATCTTGCTCGCACCCTTCTTCTTGTCGTTGACGGAGCGCGTCAGTCGACGTGCGCCGATTGCGCCGAGGCTCGCACTTCGCGACCTCGCCCGTTACAGGGCGAGGTCCGGTTCGGCTCTCTCGGCGATCAGTATCGGTGTGCTCATATCAGTCATCGTGATACTGGCATCGGCGTCGCGATTCAGCAACGTCTTCGATTACGCGGGCCCGAACCTCGCCTCGAATCAGATCGCTCTGCACACCGGCTTCCCACCGCAGGGCGTCAAAATCGTGCAGCGCAATTCCAAGGGTCAACTTGTACCGGTTGGACACCATAAGACGGAAACAGCGACACCGGCCCAGCTCGCCTCAGGGGCGCAGCAGATCGCGAAGGGCCTGGGCGGCCAACTCGTCGCCCTCGAATCGCCGAATGCTCAATTGAACGGCACGCAGGGTGGGCGGAACTGGTCGGGACAGATCTACGTCGCGACACCGCAACTGTTGCGAGCGTTCGGCATCAGCGAGTCCCAGATCAACCCGAAGGCGCTGGTGCTGACGTCGAGGCCCGGCCTCGATGTTGTCTCGGGTCTCTCGATGGACTTTGGCACCACCAAGCAGCCGGTCGGCCAGGGTGGACCCGACGGAGGTATCAAGAGCCCGTTGATCCAGGAGGTCAGTGCGCTGCCCGCTGGCACCTCGGCGCCGAACACGGTCATCACTGAGTACGCAATGAAGAAGTTCCATATCGGCGAAGGCCTCAGCGACTGGCTGGTGGTGGGCAACCAAACCTTCACCGCCGCCCAGATCAGCAGCGCACAGTTGACGGCGGCCTCTCAACAGCTTCGAGTCGAATCGAGGAACGACGTACCGTCCGGGTCGACCATCATCAATTGGGCGACGATCTTTGGGATCCTCATCGCTCTCGGTGTCCTCGCGATGTCCGTCGGGCTGGTGCGCAGTGAGACCTCGGGCGAACTACGCACACTCGCGGCGACTGGCGCGTCGAGCTACACACGTCGAACGTTGACGGCCGTCACCGCGGGTGCGCTCGGCTTCCTCGGAGCGCTCCTTGGAGTGGTGGGCGGCTACGTCGCCATGATCGGTTGGCTGCGGAGTAACTCGTTGAACGGCGGCATCTCGGCTCTCGCGAACGTTCCCTTCGGCGACCTCATGCTCATCCTCTTTGGCATGCCGGCGATCGCCGCGGCCGTGGGCTGGCTCTTTGCCAGCCGCGAGCCCGCCGTGTTGGGTCGCCAACCGATCGAGTGACGTCGGTTCGTGTCCGCGTCGAACAGTGTGGTTCAGGATTTGGCTGGGCCGGATTTGAGACCGAGAACCTGACGAAGCCCGAGCGTTGACTTGGTAATGTGGGGCGTGAGTGCCAGGAGCGTGCGCGATGTCACGGCACCGCTCAGCAGTCCCACGCCGTAGGCGGCGTCGTCGGCGATGGCGAGAGGGATGTCACTCGCGCGCACCCGCGAGGACCTCCATCGCCACGCAGTGCCAAATGCGTAGAGGAGTAGTGCCCGTCGACGAAGTTTTGGAAGCAGCGCACACAGCATGACGACGGCGCCGAACTGACGCACGACGGCTCGCGCCAACGGACCTCCGGCGCGCAACATCCCGCGTCCAACTAGTTTGCGCGCCACTTGGTCGGCGTCATCAGTCGTCGGGCGTAAGCGCTCGCGCAGTTGATCTCGCGCGGTGTTCATGATGCGAAGTCCAATCACCGGTTTGCCCACGAGCACGCTCGACCACGCGGCGAGCGTCCAGGCGTCAACGCGAAGTGGGGCGAGGCGTTCTCCGTGTCGCTTGGCCAGTTCGCTGGACGACTGTCCGTAGCGAACGCGCTGGCTCCACCACGAACTCCACGACGGACGTGCTCGGTGCGCAACGGTGACCTCGGCCACGAAACGGACCAGCCAACCCCGATCGTGAAGGCGCCACACGAAGTCAACGTCCTCGCCAGTACGCAGCGACTCGTCGAACCCTTCGCCGTAGCTGGCTCGACGAACGACGAGGCAGGCACTCGGCACGTAGCTGACCGCGCTCGTGGGCACCACGAGTGCGCTTCGACGGCCGACGTCGAGTGGGCTGAAGCGCTGTTCGAATCGATCACGTACTGAGACGCCGGGAGCACCGATGATCCTTGGCGCGACCGCCCCCTCGAGGGGGTCGTGAAAGTGGGCCTGGAGTCGTGCGAGCACGTCGAGTGGGTTGTCCATGACGACGTCGACGTCGATGAACCAGATGAAGGGACGCGACGTCGCGTGCGCGCCCGCGTTGCGCGCGGCCCCGGGTCCGCTATTGACGTCAAGCCGTACCAGGTCGACCTTGAACTCCTTGGCGCATTTGGCGACGGACAACTGGTCAGGTGAGCCGTCGTCGACGATCGTCACGTGGAGTCGGCGCAACGACGCGAGCAACGCGCGAAGCGAGGCCACGTCATCGTGGACCGGGATGATCACATCGACGTCGTCGACGTCGAGGTCGCTCGGAAAGACGGGGTGCAGTAGGCCCTGCTGAACGAGGGTGCGAGCGAAACGGCCTTCGCCAGCACCGACGCGGCCCCCGTGCACCCATCGCTGGACCACGGACTTTGAGCCGCCGGGAAGTCGCAGGAGACGCCATGGCGAGCCACCACTGAGGAGATCTCGGTCGAGGAACTTCGCTTCCTCATCGAGTTGGACCCATGTTCCTTGGCTGATTGGCTCGTCGACCGGCACGGGGGCGAGAGGCAGGTGATCGCTCACGGCGCGAGTCTTTCACGATTTCGACCTGATGTGATTGTTCGATACGACAGAATGGGATGGTTCGAGGAGGAACCATGTCAATCGACACTGTGGTGGAAGAAGTAGAGGAGACCGAAGAGAGCGAAGAGCTTCTCGTCGAGGAGGTTTCCATCGACGGTCTTTGCGGCGTCTACTAGACGGTGACGCTTTCGACGACCGAACTGTTCGACGCTTCGGCGCCGTGGTCCCTGAACGCACGGGTCTCACTTCGCGACGAGGCGTTCGGGGCACTGGCCTATCACCACGTCACTCGCCGGCTCGTCTTCCTCAAGTCACGCGAACTCGTGGAGCTCGTGCGTCAGCTCGACAGGTTCGAGAGCGCCCACGCCGCGCTTGCCGTACTCGTGCCCGCCGACCAACACGATCGATACGTGCGCGCCCTGGCGTCACTGGCCCGCTCGGAGATACTCCATGGGCGCTGAGTCGTCGCTGCGCGACCGCTTCGAGCGCGGACTCGCGGCGCCAATCTGTCTCACGTGGGAGTTGACCTACGCCTGCAACCTCGCGTGCACGCACTGCCTCTCTTCGTCGGGACGCCGCGACCCCATGGAGTTGACGACGAGCGAAGCCAAAGCGCTGATCGATGAGATCGCGGCGATGCAGATCTTCTACATCAATATCGGTGGCGGCGAACCAATGATGCGTGACGATTTTTTTGAGCTGATCGAACACGCTGTGGACCAGCACGTCGGCGTGAAGTTCTCGACGAACGGCACGCGAATTGACGCGGCGGCCGCCGAACGACTCGCGTCAATTGACTATCTCGACATCCAGATCTCGATCGATGGTGTTGATGCGTCGACGAGTGACCGGATCCGTGGTGCGGGTAGTTACGCCCGTGCCCTGCGGGCAATGGACAACCTCAAGGCGGCGGACTTCGGCCAGTTCAAGATCTCGGTCGTGATGACGAGGGAGTCCATTGAACAGCTCGATGCCTTCGAGGCGTTGGCTCGCCACTACGGCGCCCAACTACGACTGACGCGCCTTCGCCCTTCAGGACGGGGAGCCAATGTGTGGGAAGAACTGCACCCGACGCTCGAGCAGAATCGTCGACTGTATCGCTGGCTGTTGGAACGCCCCAACGTACTCACCGGGGACTCCTTCTTCCATCTCTCGGCACTGGGCGAATCTCTCGAGGGTCTCAATCTCTGTGGCGCGGGACGTGTCGTCTGTCTCATCGACCCGGTCGGCGAGGTCTACGCCTGCCCGTTCGTCATCCACGACGAGTTCAAGGCCGGCCACGTGCGCGACGCCGGCTTCGCGTCGGTATGGACCAACAGCGAACTGTTCCGGTCGTTGCGGGAACCGGGGAGCGTTGGCGCGTGCAACTCGTGCGGCTCCTACGACGCCTGTCGCGGTGGCTGCATGGCGGCGAAATTCTTCACCGGGCTCGAGATGACTGATCCCGACCCCGAATGCGTCTTTGGTCACGGTGAAGAGGCGCTGCGAGCCAAACGCGTGACATTGCGTCCCATCCCATCGCCTGACCACTCGCGGAGGATTCCGGTCTCGATCTCGTCGAGGTGACGAAGCCCGTCATTTTGGTCCTCGGGTAATGTCGCGTTGAGTCGGGAACGGGGAAGCAATGGCGAGCACGTGGTTTGAGTCGGTGGCCGTCGCCCAACGACGGGCCGAGAAGCGTCTCCCGAAGTCCGTGTACATGGCGCTGGTGGCTGGGTCGGAGAAGGGTCTTTCGTCGAAGGACAATCTGGCGTCGTTCGACGAACTCGGTTTCGCGCCCCACATCGCGGGTAATAAGAGCGAGCGGTCAATGGCGACGACGGTCATGGGTCAATCGGTGTCGATGCCGGTCGTGCTCTCGCCCACCGGCGTGCAGGCGGTCCATCCCGACGGCGAGGTCGCCGTGGCCCGCGCTGGCGCGAACCGCGGTGTGGCGATGGGCCTCAGCTCCTTCGCCAGTCGCTCCCTCGAAGAGGTCTGCGCCGTGAACTCCCAGGTGTTCTTCCAGATGTACTGGTCCGGCGACCGCGACACGATGCTCCAACGACTCACGCGAGCCCGCGAGGCCGGTGTCAAGGGCATCATCTTGACCCTCGACTGGTCCTTCGCCAGTGGGCGTGACTGGGGGAGCCCGTGGATTCCCGACAAGATCGGCGTAAAGGCGATCGTGAAACTTGGGCCCGAGGTGGCGCTGCGACCGCGATGGTTCTGGTCGTTCGCCAAGACCGGTCACATGCCCGGGCTGCTGACGCCCAACATGGCCAAGCCGGGGGAGAAGCCGCCGACGTTCTTCGGTGCCTACTACGAGTGGATGCAGAGTCCATTGCCGAGCTGGGACGACGTGGCGTGGTTGCGCAGCGCGTGGGAGGGCCCGTTCATGGTGAAGGGTGTCAGTCGTATTGACGACGCGAAACGCGTCGTCGACCTCGGCGCGACCGCGCTGTCGGTCTCCAATCACGGTGGCAACAATCTCGACGGTACGCCGGCCCCGATTCGAGCGCTGCCGGCCATCGTGGACGCCGTGGGTGACCAGATCGAGGTCCTGCTCGACGGTGGCGTGCGTCGCGGCAGCGACGTGGTCAAGGCGCTCGCTCTCGGCGCGCGCGCGGTGATGATTGGCCGGGCCTACCTTTGGGGACTCGCCGCCGAAGGACAGGGTGGCGTCGAGAACGTGCTCGACGTGTTGCGCGGCGGCATCGACGCGGCCCTCCTGGCGTTGGGCAAGTCCGACGTGAGTGAACTCACCCGAGACGACGTCGTGGCACCGGAGGGATTCTTTCGAAGGCTGGGAACGTGAGTCGTGTCGCGATCGTCACCGGCGCCGCCCGAGGCATCGGCGCGGCGACCGTCGACGCGCTCGTGAACGAGGGGTATCGCGTCATCGCTGTCGACCGCTGTCGCGACATACCCGAGGTTCCCTACGCGCTGGCCACCTCCGCGGACTTAGACGCCGTCGTGGCGCATCACGGCGATTCGGTGCTGGGACTCGTGGGCGACGTGCGAAGCGCCGCGGACATGCAGCTCGCAGTCGAGACGGCGACGCGCCACTTCGGTCGTCTCGACGCCGTCGTCGCGTGCGCCGGCGTGATCGCCGGTGGCGCCCCGATTTGGGAGATCAGCGACGCGGCGTGGGACGCCGTGTGGTCGGTGAACGTGCTCGGTACCCGCAGGCTCATCGAGGCATCGGTGCCCACCCTGATCGCGAACGGCAAAGAGGCGAACGGGCGCATCGTCGCCGTCGCGTCCGCGGCCGGTCGCACCGGTCTCTATCACCTCGCCGCCTACTCCGCGGCGAAACACGCGGTCGTGGGACTCATCCGCGGCTCCGCGATGGACCTCGCGCAGTACGGGATAACTGCGAACGCCGTGAGCCCCGGCTCGACCCGCACCAGGCTGCTCGACGCCTCAGCCGAGGTGTACGAACTGGCGAGTCCCGAGGAGTTCGCCCAGCACCAGCCGATTGGCCGACTCATCGAACCAATGGAAGTGGCCGCTTCGATTGCCTGGCTCTGCTCGCCGGCGGCGTCAGCGATAACTGGCGCGGACGTTGCCGTCGATGGCGGTATGACCGTCGGCTGAGACGCGCGCGATCGACGTCGCCGGTGCCGACGAGTGCGATGTCACGAAGTCGTGAAGGAACACAATGGCGCCGACCAGGATGGCCATCAGGATCAGAATGACGACGAGTTGGCCAATCATGTCGCGACGCGATCGCTTCGGAGAGTCGGACATGAGGTCACATTACGTCGTGGGCCCGCCATTTCCCGAGGCATCGCTCAGCGCATGAAGTAAGGTCGAAAGTGCCTCGCGGCAGCGAAGTTGGTGAGATTCCAACGCTGTCCCGCAACTGTAAGTGGTCATAGAAGTTCGACCATGTAGCCAGGTCGCCTTCCGCGAGGAGATGTGAAAGACAGCTCTCGAGGTAAGGAGCGGTCGTTCGGATATCCATCCGTCGCCCAACCCACTTCGACGGAAAGGAGATATCCATGTTC
>Ga0182012_10001230_pt1 | contig 28233 bp, 33 predicted proteins | sample 612S2SmetaG_FD_120486 | JGI IMG/M metagenome (GOLD analysis project Ga0182012, IMG submission 120486) | Permafrost microbial communities from Stordalen Mire, Sweden - 612S2S metaG | ecosystem: Environmental > Terrestrial > Soil > Wetlands > Permafrost | place: Sweden: Stordalen | collected...
CCGGACTGGCCGGTGACGTATGAGAAGTTGCAAGTGGCCGAGTTCGCGAGCGCCTTCGATGACGAGTGGAGCATCTTTATAGACTCCGACACACTGATCAATCCAGAAATGTTCGACGTGACCGAGCAGATGGGCAAGGATACCGTCTGCCACAACGGTAAGGACTTCGCCAACGTCCGATGGTCCTACGACAAGTATTTCCGCCGCGACGGGCGTGGCTGGGGCTCCTGCAACTGGTTTACGGTCGGATCTGAATGGACCCGCGACGACCTCTGGCGGCCGCTCGATGACCTCACCCTTGAGCAAGCGCTGGCCAATATCCACATCACGGTCGGAGAGCACAACAGCGGGCATTGCAAGACAGAGCATCTGATTGACGACTACACCCTCAGCCGCAATATCGCCCGCTTCGGCCTCAAAGCCACTACCGTAGGCGACATCTGCGGTAACCTTGGATGGAAAGGCCCGGATGGTAAAGGCTTCAGCCCGTTCCTGTTCCATCTCTACACTTTGTCTTCCGCCGACAAATTGAAACGCATGATCGCCGTACTCACAACGCCGAACGGAAAACCCTACTGGGAAGATGGCCGCGGCGGATTCCAGCAGCAGCCCACCGTGGCAGGGCAACCGCCGGCTGGCGCGGGGTGGGGGTTGATGACAATGGAAGACCTTGGGAAGTTTAAGGAGAAGTGGGGAGTATGAGCGAGCGCCCCGGCATTATCTACCTTGCGGTGAACCGCGTAAATGGGAAGCAGTACGTTGGGCAAACCACGCGCTCTATGTGGGCCAGAATCAGGGAGCATAAATACAAGTCCCAAAGTGGCCGTTTCCGGCAATTATTTTCCAAGGCAGTTGCTGAGTTCGGACTATCCACCTTTGAGTTTTCCGAGCTTGAAGTGTGTAGGCAATCAGAACTTACTGACCGCGAGACTTTCTGGATAGCCCATCACGATTGCGTCTCACCGAATGGATATAACGTTTCGGCTGGCGGTTCCGGCTTGGGTTGCAAGCGCTCACCAGAACACGTCAACAGTATCAGAATGGCTTTTCTTGGCAAACCCAAGTCCGAAGAGCACAAAGCTAAACTATGTGGCCCTAAGACGGCGGAGCACATCGCCAATTCCTCAAAGGCTAGGCAGTCAGAAGAATATAAGCGTCGAGCCTCCGACAGCCAACTGGCGGCGTGGGGAAAACGTGACCGCGAAGCTCAACGCCAACGCACATTAGCGCAGTGGGCGAAGAGAAAAGCCGAAGGCTACACTCGGTTGAAGAGGGAAACAGCATGAAGTCACCAGCCGAGCACGTAACGATCCAAATCGAATTAACTTCGGCGTGCGTTAAGCGCTGCTCAAATTGCACCAGATTTTCAGGAACAAAACAGCGCGAATCGTTTATCACCGAAGAAAACTTCAAAAAGGCGATTGACTCTCTTGTAGAGTACTCTAAGCAACCGCATGCGCTAGTTGGGTTTATGGGCGGCGAAAGTTTGCTGCACCCTGCATTTCCTGAATTTTGCGAATATGCTTTAGCAAAGATTGGCCGCGAAAAACTGGGGCTTTGGTCAACATTTCCCGACGCGCCAAAATACATCGGGTATCGTGAGATCATTTGCAAGACATTTTCTTGCGTTTTGTTGAACGATCATAGCCGTGACGACATTCTCCACGCGCCAGTGCTGATGGCGAGCGAAGAATACTTTCAGGTGACTTGCAATACATGCGGAGGGTTGCCCGCACATTCGCCCGACGAAGTCTGTCCGACGTGCCAAGGCAAAGGCACCGTGACCGATGATCGCGCCTTATTCCTCGCTACCGAGCATTGCTGGATTCAAGAGCGCTGGTCTTCATCCATCAACAATAAGGGCGCATGGTTCTGTGAAGTAGCGGCAGCTCTCGCTGATTTGTTTGACGGTCCCGATGGGTGGGACGTGGAGGCTGGCTGGTGGAGACGCACGCCGATGGACTTCAAGGAACAGCGCGAGTGGGCGTGTAAAAAGTGCGGCGCTGCGTTGCCGTTAGAGCGAGTCCGCAACAGCCAAGACAATCGGGATGACGTGTCTCCCGGCAATCTGGAAAGACTGAAGGCCATCAAGTCGCGCAAAGTGGCGAAGGGCGAGTATGAGGTGCGCGATAAATTCGTGTTTGATCGAGCACTGATCGAGAACGGCACGTATCCGAGACAGACTTATCAAGATGAAATGTACCGCAGGGGCATAGCCGCCCGCTACGGTATTGAACTTGTAATGAACAAGCGCGGATACTGGGAACCCGTTCTTATGAAAGGTGACTGGCGTAACCAGCAAGCGCCGATGCCCGCCCCGCCGCCGCCGAGCCTGTACCAGATTATGAGCAGTCAAGGGTAACGATGGCACGCCATCCCATCACTTGCACGTGCAAGCAGTGTGAAGACAACTTCAAGCAACTTGAGCGCTTGATGGAGTGGATAAAAAAGCACGGCGCAACGGCTGCATCCATCAACGACTTTGCCGAATCAGAGGGCGAAACGCCCGATAAGTTTACCGTCAGCGTGTGCAAAAGGTAAACTTATCTCATGCCCCAGCTTCCCAAAATGAACATCCCCTGCGACGGCTACCCGGCCTCCGCAGCGCTGTGCGTAAAGAAGCATTACGTGGGCGATCATTTCGGAAGCAACAACTACCAGCAGGGCGGCTACAACATCAACGCCAGCGACTTAGCGATGTCTGGATTCGAGTGGGTGAACTTTACAGCAGGCAGTAATTCCGGCAATTACACGGCCTCGGCCACGCTCGCGGGCGCTTCCGGAAACATGGAACAGCGGGCGCGGGTGTTTCCTTCCATTGCGATGCAGTGGTATTACGCGAACAACAGCAACGAAGTGGCGAACAATACCGACCTGAGCGCGGAGTGTATCCGGCTGTTTGGGATAGGGTTATGAAGGAGCAAGATCAGCACCCGCACGATTACGGTTGTCGCTGCCAACAGTGTTGCGCCATGAGCGCGGCCATTACCGCCGAGAATCCAGACGGCACGCCGTTCTTCAGCGATGAAGAATTATATGCACTGTCTGTAGCCAGCAATAACCCGATGCCCATGAGCGACCCGGAGCGCGATGCCTTCATGATGCGTGAGTGGATGGAGGCTAATCGACTACCATGAAGGAACGCTCGAAGAAAGGAATCCGCGCGGCACGTAAGGCACCTAAGCCGGTCATCGTTGTGAACCTTCCGATTCCCAACACGCCGCGGACCCTCTGGCCGAACTGGAGACGGATGACAGCGCGGGTGCGGTTAGGCGGTTCGCCAGTGCAGCGCATACAGCAGATTTTAGGGACAGGGGTGACTGAGCAGGATGCCTAAACAGAACGTCGCTTGCGATGCGTACCCCAGCCCCGGCGCGATGGCCGTCAAGATTCCGTGGATTGGCGACCATTTCGGCCCCCAGAATTATCAGGCGAACGGATACAGTTTGACCGCATTCGCCCTGGGCATGTCCGGTTTCGAGTGGGTGGAGTTTACGGCCAGTTCAAACTCCGGCAATTACTTGGTGTCGGGGATACTCCCAGGCGGTGCAGGAAACACGGAATTTCGCGCGGTGACCTACCCCTACGTCACAGTTCAGTGGTTTTACGCGGCGAATGGAAATCAGGTGGCGAACAATACGAACTTGAGCGCGGAGCAGATTCGTTTGTTCGCGATAGGAATTTAGGGGGGGGCGCACCGCACCGCCTCAATGGGCTACACTGAAACTTATGGGCCGTCAATCAATTCCTTACGATCCGTACCCCGGACCTGGTGTAGTCGCCGTGAAGCTCGAATGGGCCGGCGACCACTTCGGCCCCGGCACCGCTGGCAATACCGGAGCCAACTACAACCAGAACGGCTACACACTCACCGCCGCGTCTCTTGGCATGTCGGGCTTCGAGCGGGTCGATTTGGGGTATTCGTTATCGCAAAATTACTACGCACGCGCCTACTACCCGGCGAACAGCAGCAACGCCAGCGAGACACGCGCCTCGACTGCGGCCAATGTGACGGTGACTTGGTATTACGCCGCGAACTCGGTCCAGGTGGCGAACAACACGGACTTGAGCGGCGAGTGCGTGAAGATGTATGCGCTAGGAATCTGATTCTGCCGCCTGCGGAAGCGGTTAGTTAAGCGGCGTCGGGCCGTCGCGAGTCAGAAAAGCCCGGTTGAGAGTGCTCCAACCCTAACGGGCCGTCTTTCCTACCAGAGACGGCCCTTGTTTTTGCGATACTGAAGCATGGCGTTTTTGGACATGTATCAAGAAATAACCGGCTTGATACCGAAAATGTCAGTGGATTACGCCATGACGCTCGTGAATAGGGCATGGCGCGACATCCGGCGTCAAAATCTTTGGTCATTCCAACTCTTCGACGCCAATTGGGTGAGCCCGAATCTCATTTCAGGCGTAGGCACCTGCACCACCGTTCAAGGATCGAATCAGGTAGTTTTCAATTCGACGGCCGCCGCCGCGCTGAACGCCATTTACCCCGGAGGGCCACTACCGAACGGCTTGCTTTCCAGGCAATTCCGCGTTGGCATCTCCACCATCTACAACATTTGGGCTTGGAACAGCGGCACATTAACCATGACGCTCGACCGGCCTTTCACCGATGTCGGCGGGAGCGGGCAGGGATTCACCATTTTCCAGTGCTATTACGCGGCCCCGTATCAAGACTTCCGGTGTTGGATCAACATTCGGGATATCGTCAATTTCAACAATCTGAACATCAACGGCACGCGCGAGCAAGTGGACAAGATGGACCCGCAGCGCACGCTTTTCTATCTGCCGACATGGTGCGTCCCGTATCAGCAAGACATGAATCCGGCCTCGGCGACGTACACTTGGCCGATGTTCGAGTTGTGGGGGCAACCGCAATACTCGCTGGTCTACCAACTTTACGGCATCCGGCGCGGAGTGCCGCTCGTAAACGATACGGACACGCTGCCGCCACCCATCGGAGAGGACGTGGTGATTGCGCTCGCCGGTTCTTACGCCTACCGGTGGGCGGAAGGAACGAAAGGCGACATGCCGCGCAACGTGGGTGCCGACTTCAAATTCCTCATCGGCTCAACGATGGCGGAATACAAGAGGCTTTATAGGGACTATCGGCTGCAGGACCGAGAGCTTGTCGATAACTGGTACAACGTTTATAATCGACCGCAGGTGTTCACAAATTTATGGGGTTACTACAACTCGATCGGAATGACTGCTAATCCAGGCGCGGCCTGGGATTGACCGAGTATAAAACAGTGGAACTCATACCACCACCTCCCGACGACGGGCGCGGCGCCATCGCGCATTGGATCGACTATCTCTTCGGCAACCACTGGCGGCAACGCCTGCGGAGCGCGTTTGGATACGGCCAAGCGGCCTGTGGCCTACTCTCCGGCAGTTCTATTCTCTCCTCGCAAATCCACGCTCTGGGCATTCCGTGGCTCGACCATAACTGGCCGAAAATAACCGGAATCAGTTTGGTCCTGACGGGTCTAATGAGCGGGGTTTACATGCGCATGTCGCTACCGCATCAAGGAAATGGTACTACGGAAGGAACTAGTACTAAGGTTTGACGTATGGTGATAAAGTTAACTCAGTATGCCTCAACCACAAGAAAGGCTGGCCGCTTTGGAAGCATGGTGTAAGGCATTCGATCAAAAGCTAGACGACCGGCACGAGGAAAACGCCAAAAAGCTCGACGGCATTTTGGAAGAAGCCAAGAAAACAAACGGTCGCGTGCTGAAGCTCGAAACATGGAAAAGTCGTATCGAGGGCGGCTGGTGGGTCATTGCCCTTATCGCCGGCGTTGTCGGCTGGCTGCTCCACGGCAAAGCTTAATTCGCTACAATCAACCATGTAAGGGATTCTTAGCGAACCCGGCTTGCTTGCGCGGGTGAACACAAGCCCCTGTCTCGATTTATGAAAGACAGGGCAAAAGACCGCAGAATCCTCGAAAGCGTGGGGAAAGAGCTTCGCGATAATCCACCGCGCCAGCTCGCCAAAACCGCTAAGAAATCCGGCAAGAAACGCGCCAATAAACAGCGTGTCGCCATTCTGCTTTCCAAAGCTCGGTCCAAAGGGGCCAGCGTGTGAGGTACATTCTTGCGACGGCGCTTTTGCTTATCCTCGGCGGAGTGTGGGTTGCAGGGCAGCGGGTGGCTCCCCCTAACCGTGGCGGGGCCAGCTTCAGCCTGACCACATCCGGCACGTCCGGGGCATCAACGTATGTGGGCGGAGTGCTCAACATCCCGGTTTATGCAGGCACCACGTACACCGGCACGCCGCCCATTGTCATCTCCGGTAGCGCCATCAGCGTGAGCAACGCCACCAGTTCCACCGTTGGCGTCATCAAACCAGACAACTCGACGTGCTCCGTCTCCGCTGGCGTCCTGACGTGCGTGGGAAGTTCCGGGTTGTCGGTCGGACCTTCCGGCGCCTTGAGCATCGTGGCTGGCGTAATCGACGGCGTAAGCTCCGTTATCGCGTATCTGGCGAACGCAAATCCGTGGACGGGCAAGAATACGTTCCAGCAGGGGATTTTCACGTATGGGGCGCCAACTGGGCTGACTGGTTTCGGCACTTCACCATCAATCAGTTCGGCAAGCGGCCCCGGCGGTGGAAGGATCACGGTGGGAACCGGCAATACTGCGACGACGGGCTCCGTTACGTGGGCCATCTCGCCATCGGTCGCTCCTGCTTGCACAGCCAATGATGAAACCACGATCTTGCTAGTCCAGGCGGCTGCGACAACGAGCGGGTTAACCCTCACATCGGCCTCGCACTGGACGGCTGGCGACACCCTAACCTACACATGCACCGGACTGTCCACAACACTGCCATGAGATTCCTGATTATCCTCGCCTTTCTTTCCTTGCCCGCATTCGGCCAGATAATAAACCCCATCGGCAAAGGCGGCTGCTTGACCGGCAGCGTCACCGCCGGTAACATCCTCACTGCCTCCGGCTCCGGCGGGTGCGCGGATGGAGGGGTGAATGTTGCGGCGATTGTGCTCGCGGCGGGAAACAACACCCTCTCCGGCGCGAACAGCGTCACCGGATCGATTGGGCCGAGCGGGAGCGGTACGGTACAAGCTAACCAAATCAACGCTAATGGCTCTACGTCACGCAATTTCACCACGATTAACGGAAAAGCGACTTTGACAGACTTCCCAAGCGTCAAAGATTACGGCGCAGTGGCGGATCGAGTGGACTTGGCTGATGCGGGAATGACGGCTAGCAGCGCATTGCTGAGTACGGCCCACACGTTTACACAAGCCGATGTTGGCAAGGTCATCATAGTTGGCGGGGCCGGGGCGGTTGGATACCCAAACAATCTCATAACCACCATCGCGTCCGTCAACGGTGGGAGTGGAACAGGAGCGGCTACACTGGCGTCAGTTGCGGCCAATACGGTGAGCGGCGCGGTCGCTAACTTCGGCACAGAAAACGTCACTGCTTTCGCGAGCGCCGTAGCTGCTGCTAATGGGTCAGGCTTATATATCCCCGGGGGGAATTACCTGTTAAGCAACGTCGCATCCTCGGCAATATTCCTGGGGTTTCCGTCCAGTTGGTCGGGCACGGTCCAATTTGGGACCGGAGCAAATCTAATGTGTGAAAGTATCTCCGCTTTCCCATGCTTCAATATTCAGTCCTCTTCTAATATCACGGTAGTAAATCCAACCATCTCTTTTGCCGGGACTGTCGGTGGCCCCAAAACCTCTGGTTACAACTCAGTCGGATTCCAGGTCGGCTCAGCAACCAATGTGGTTGTGAATAACCCGACGATCAGCAATGGCGGAAGCGCGTGTTTCTCGGAAGTGAACAATATTAATTTACAGGTGTCCAACCTAACGATAAATCGCTGCAATTCGAACGGCTTCTACTCGTCCAATTCGCAGGACACCATACTCGTCGGAGAGAACGCGCAGGGCTGCGGCGACTACTGCTTGGAAATTGACAACAAGTCTGGGGCGGGGACGACCAATACCGGTTTTACCGCGACTGGAATCCACGCCAATAAATCCTTTGGCGGATTACTTATAGACTCAAAGCAAAAGGCTTCCATCTCTGACATCGAGATAACCAACACATGCGACGGAGGTATTAAGGTTTTATCCTCATTTGAAAACCCACTCGGCATAAACATTGGTAAATTCCATGTGGACGGGGCGGGGCAGTATTGGATTTCGGATTGGAATGTAGCGGGCGGCTGCGCGTCAACCGGACATGGGGCGGGAATAGGAATGACTGGCGCGACCTCGGCCCATCCGACAAGCGGCGATTTGGTGCTGGCTGGTGGCTACGTTAATAACACAAACGGCAGTGTGTTTGGTGTTAATAACTGGTACTCCGCTACAGTGGCCGATGTTTCGTTTGACACCGGGATTGGCCCGATCATCTTGACCGGAAACACTAATTTATTTCTGAATACGTTGAGTATGCGAACGATGAACTACGGCATCGTTTCGGACAACAACACCAACATTCAAGGCTCCCTCTTAACTCTTAAAAATATGTGCACATCTACCACGAATTGCGCCAGCGGCGGGTATGCTCTCGATCTTGGAAAGGTGACTGGAAACAATAAATTCAACCTATACGGGATTACGGTGGATGACAGCCAGGGAACTCCGACAGGTTACAAGGTTCGCACCCAAAACACAGTCAGCACTTCGACGATAAATAATATACAAGGACTGATTACAAGTGGCACACTCAGTACCACATTGGACGCTAACACTGTGCTTGACGCTCTCTCTCTTGGGCAAGCCGCCCCGTCTAGTTCGACCCCCACCCTCGACCAGATCCTTAGTCCAGTTGCTAGCCATTCGGTGAGTCTTACCAGTTTTCCTTGGACACTCGGAGCTACTTTGTTTAACACGAGTGGCCAACTTGTCAACACCACGACAAGTGGAGGATGCACGACCCCGGCGTACTCTTGGAGTGGCGCGACGAATAGCGGCATAGGCTTCTCTAGTGGATTGACTCGTTTTTGCTCAAGTGGTAATAACGGGTTCTCTGTGGCGGCGACAGGTGCGCTGTTCGCGAATACCAATGGACTAGTAGATCAAAATGGGAATATGGCCTTGGCGATCTTTGCAGTATCCTCTGCGGTCAACCACTTTGAGGTTTTAGATCAAGCGACAGGAGCCGCTCCCGAATTGGCGGCGGTGGGAAGTGATACCAATATCAACATAAATCTAACACCCAAAGGCAACGGCAACGCTTATATCACAACAGGTATGATTCTCAACTACAGCAACGCCTCCCAGCCAACGTGCTCGGCTACGGCTGGGCCAGGAAGTACCTCTACCGAGGGTTTGCAGTGGTACACCAAAGGGTCTGGAGTGGCAAACGGCGTTTACCAAATTTGTCAAAACCAGAGCGGCACTTATACATGGGTGACTCACTAGCTATGCGCTTCTTCATCCTCGCCCTCGCCGCGTCCTGCTACGGGCAGACGTGCACGCCGATCAACGTATCGGCCCAGATCCACCAAGGATCAACTTTTCAACCGGCCATTGTAAACGGAATTGACAACGTTGGTTATTCCTCTGTGCGCTTTCAGTGGACCTCGGACGCATTAACGAATCCGGTTTACTATCAGCGGATCGTCTATACTACCGCCGCTCAGTACGCCATCAATGGCAACGTGATCGTAACCGGAACGCCAGGAACAAATTACTGGATCTGGCAGTTCGGCGGCTCGACAGTCACCGCAAACAACACCATCCAGGGCGCGAACGTCTCTAACCTAGCGGCCAGCACTCACTACTACATCGCTGGCCAATCGAGCGCAAATAACTCGACATGGTGTCCCGAAGTTGACGAGAACTTCACAACCACGGCGTTTACCGGAGCAGTGCATCCGACCGCGCCAGCAACTTTTACCATCACGCGGCCAACTGTCACGCATACCGATTACACGCTTGGAACGGCCCCATGCACTGACTTGCAGACGTGCTTGAATTTGGTAGTCCCAGGCGACGGCATCGGCATCCCTCCCGGTTCACCGGCAGTACTCACTACCGCCGCAATTCCAGCTAGAACGGCTGGCTATGCGGTGAGCCTCGCGAGTAGCATCTTCACTTCGGCGCACACGTTCACTAACAACCAACAAATCACGATGGCGGCAAATATCAACAACTCCAACTATCCGCCTGCGCCACTGTTAACAGCCACGGTTTATAGCGTGCTGTGCAATCCAGTCGCATCGACTTGCACCACATTCAATGTGAGCTTGGACGGCACTAATCCCGTCACAGTCACCGGCAGCGACAGCGGGGACGTTTATGCGATTCCCTATCCGATTTCTCAGGATTATGTGGTGATTCACTCTACGGCTTCAGCGTCTAACCTTCCGCCTCCCGGAGTTCGACTCGACCCAGTGGCATACGGCCCATACCTCGGAAAGATTCAACTGAGCGCGCCCTATAGTCCGGGCGGCAATTTGATGAACTTATCACGGATTTCGGCTTACTATTATTTTGAAAACATTGTGTTCCAGACTTTGCCGAATGCGCCGAGTGGCGAGAGTGACCCATTTCCGTACAACCAACTCGTGACGACCGGCTCGCAGACAGATCATATCGTCTTCGATCAGTGCTGGTTTCATCCTGCCCCTCCACCGGATCGCATGGTAGCGATGATGTATCTGGAGGGGACAAATCTCGCAGTCATCAACTCCTATGCCGACAATGCCGTTCTGTGGGCAGCAGTGCGAACACCAAGCACTGCGACTACTTCCACGAGTTCGACGCTTACGATACCGGCGCACACCTACAGCTTCCCGGTATCGGGCAACACCTATTCGGCCTGCACCTTGGCATCTCCTGCGACTCTGACGTTTACGGGAAGTTCGACGCCCGTTTATGTGTATTGGACCTTTCCGGCCTGCGTACTCACGGCGAATATCCAGACCGGATCTAGCGCTACGGGCAGCGCCTTTAGTATTGTAACTACCGCTTCCCCAGCCTTCCCACTCTCGGCTTCCGCCGCGCCCGATGGAATCCACGATAAGATATCTCTCGAAATCGCTTATGGGACGGGCGGCGGCGGGTCAGTAAGTGTTGCCGATGCTAGCCAACTTGGACTCGGTACTGGTTGTTGCGTAAACCCGAATCGATTCTCTACCGAGTGGAACGCTGGATACCAGCTTGGTCTAAACTCTCCCGGCCCAACGATCATCACAAACAATCGATTAGGTGGGCAGGAAATTGTGGTGTTCAAGGACGAGTGGCTGAATAATACAATCCTAAGCAACACCAACAATCTTACGTTGCAGCGGAACACGATTGTGCAGGAGCCATACCTGCAACCGTATCAAGCGAACTATAGCGGATCTGCATGGGTAGGCCGCAACATGGTCGAGTTTAAGTTTGGCCGATACACCCTAGTAGATGGAAACATCGTAGGTCCGGGGAACGGTGGCGTTGCACCTGGAGATTGCATACTGTTTGAGAATTTCTTTGCGAATCAGAATGCCGGTGCGCCATCTACCGTCAACATACAGGACGGCAGCGACACCGAAGTTTCCAACAATACTTGCATCAATACGCCTGGAGATTTTGAAGTTTCCGGTGATAGTTCGCTGGTAGCCATCAACCCAACCAATACGAGAAGGCGAACTTGGGTGCATAACAACCTATTCAATCAAACTAACGGATACTCTTTCGCTCCCGATCCAACGGCGCGGAATCCCGATGGACGTGGAGCCTTCATATCTCTGGTCGAATCCACTATCTTCGATCACAACACGTATTACGAGACGGGTGGGGCCAGCGCTACGGGCGGTCCATCGTGGCAGTTTCACTTGAGCGGTGGCAATCTGATTGCCAACAATATCTTTAACTACAATGCCGACCAAGCCTATACGCCATTTTTAATCTATGGCAATTCGGAGAGCAGTACGATGGACCCAGCGAACAACACGCTCGGCTCCGCTCTCTTGGCGTACCTGAACGAAACCACCTGGGCTAACAACGTATCGCTTTGCCAGTGGAGCAACAGCAACCCTGCAAGCTATGCCGAAATCTCAAGCGCAACTTGCGTCACGGATGCCAGTGCGTATCCTGGTACGGTGTTTTGGCCGACAGGATCGACGCTGGCGAACCGAGTAGCCGCGATTCATTGGTACGTTCCTGGAACCGACTTCCATCTTAACTACCAGTCTCCATACATCAGCGGAGGGTCTAATCGGGGAAGTGATGGCAAAGATATCGGCGTAGACTATAACGCCCTCAATGCCGCACAAGGAGCAGTTCAAAATGTTCACATGGCCGGATCAACCCTAGTGTGGTTTGCGGCCCCTAACGACTCGGCTGGGTGTAGCGTCGATTACGCAACCACCAACGGGTTCATCACCGGCTCGGCGGCAAGGTCTACCGCAACGACGGTCAGCGCGACTGTGGGGGCGCTCGGCGCTTACGGCTCGGTCCAGACGGCGACGCTATCAGGGCATGGGTATTATCGCATTAACTGCCAAGTGATGCAGCCTACGGGGACGTTTTGATGGCCTGGTCAAATGGTGAGCGGCTGATAGTACGCCAGTCAAAACTCCGCGAGAAGTGCAAGAGCGGCGACGTTTCCACGAGAAACAATCGAAGCCGATCACTTCAGCGATGGAATGCCGCCGTTCCGAAAGCGGCGAAGCAAGTGCATACCGCATTAAACTAGAAAGTGTCCTACAACTACGCCAACCTTTCCGACACGCTTTCGACGCTTTCCGCGCGGCTGTACGATGACGGGGTGGCGGGCCAGCCGGCCTTCCAGCAGTGGAATCGAACGGAGCTCACCGGCTACGTGCAAGAAAGCCTGCGGACATGGAATGCGCTTTCCGGTTTCTGGCGCACCGCTTTCAATTTCAACCTCACGCAATTCCAGACTTTCTACGACCTTCACTCGCAAAACGGGAGCCCTTGGCCGTACACGGTCACGCAAGAGCAACTGATAGCGCAAATCGAGAACCACCTGCTCGAACCGCCTACCACGTCGTACCCGTTGACATGGGCCGGAAGTAACCAGTTTGCGCTCCAGGACATCCTTTCAGCCCTGCAACGGCGGCAGGATGAAACTCTGGGGACGACGGCTTTCAGCTTGAACACGAGCAATACGACCGCGCCGCTCAACACCGGGCCTGTTGCGCTCAACAGCAACGTGATCGACATTCGCCGCGTGGCGTGGCTTCCCGGAAACAACAACTACGCCGTCAAGATTCTCCGGCAGGCCGACCTGTTCGCCCAACGCGCTTTCAATCCCGGCTACGTGAGCGCGAACAGCCAGCCGCCGCGCACCTGGTTTCAGAGCACGGACCCGCCGATAAGCTTTTCGGTGGATTTCACCCCGCCGGTGGCAGGGAATTACAACCTGTTGACCGTAAATGCTGGCAATAACTGGACAGCCAACAATGCCTCGAATCTGCAAATTCCCGACGATTGGGCATGGGTGCTGAAGTGGGGGGCGCTGTACGACCTCCTGAGTCGGGAAAGTAGCGCCAAAGACGCCCTACGCGCGGAGTATTGCCTTCGCCGCTACAAAGAGGGGTTAGCCATGCTAACCGTGGCCCCGACCGTCCTGGCGCTGTTTCTGAATGGTTCCCCGATGGCCGTAGACCCGCTGGCGGCCGGTGACGCCTTCAACCCGTCATGGCAGCAAGCGGGTAACCTGGCTCCCACCGCGGCGTACCTCGCGGCTAACGTGCTGGCGTTTGGCGTGCGCCGGGGCCAAAATGCGGCATGGTCCGGGAACTATACGGCCACAGTGAACATGGTGCAGAACGCGCCGGTTCCCGCAAACAACAACGATTACATCCAAGTGGCCAAGGACGATTACGACACGGTGATAGACTACGCGCAACATTTGGCGATGTTCAAACTCGGCGGCGCAGAGTTCGGAGCCACGGTGAGCTTGTACCAAAAGTTCCAGCGCAAGGCCGCGCAGTATAACGGCAAGCTGGCCGAGATGGGCTTCTTCGAGTGGGACATGCAGGATTTAGGGACGAACGAGGAGGCGGTAAATGCGAGGTATGCGCCGGGAAGCGGTCCCGCAGCGAAGGATTAGGACGCAGCGTCCATCCGGCAATAAGGAACTGGGGCGTTCGTATAGCCTACCCGCCCAGGGTGAACCGGCATACCAAGCTTGGTGACACCTATACAAGCGACATGGTTAACATTTCGGAGCACTTCGAGCACTTCCTGGCCGCGTCGATAAATTCCTCCATGATTTCCCCATGCCGCGCAAATCATACTAGCTCTTCGTGCGGTAGTTAAGATGGAAGCGTCATTGTCTGGGCCTATCGCCGATGCTGGCGAAACCCGGAGTAATTCGGTTGGATCGGTCGCACGCATTGCGAACAAGTTGGTGACTTCCATCGAGGAGAAGCTCCACCGCTTAGAAAAGCCGATGCACTTGCGAATTGTTGGGTCATCGAAGAAATCGTCTGCCGTACTTGGATTCAGCATGATCCAGTTAACCATGCCGCCAGCGCCTAGCCACTCACGCTTTAATGTGTAGCGATAAACCATAAAATAAACTCAATGCACCGCCTCGAAGACCTGCCCGACTGGGCGCTCACCCCCGCGCAACTCAACCAGCGCTACAAACGGATGCCGGTGCATGACCCGTTTGGCACGCATCCCGGCGAGGCGGAAATCCTTACCGAGATACTAACCCTTCACCGCCAGCAAGTCCCCGCATGGATGATCGCGCATCGGCTGAACGAGCGCAAGGTGCGGGCGCGGGGTAAGCGGTGGTATGAGACGAGCGTGAGACGCATCATTGAACGCGTCGATACTCCCCCCTGCCAGTAAACTCGATAAATCCCATATCGCGCAAGTGCTGCAATGTGCGGCGCAGGCCGGCGGCGATCTGGCCAGCCCGTTCTCCGTGCCACCCAACGGGCAGGGGTCCAGCGTGAAGCTAAACTCAGCGTTAAGTTGGTCGTAGAGTGCCGTGGGCGTCGGCCACTCGACGGACTGGCGGGAAAAGACTACGCGATCAATGGGCATTCGACCGCTTCTCCATCTCGGCCCATACTTGTCTGCCCTTGTCGCTCAGTACTGAACTGCCGATGTTGGAGCCGTGATCAATTAGCTGAAGCGAATCAAACCAATGCGCCATCAGTTCGTGATAGCTATCCGCGAATATCTCCGCATGAGCACAACGCTTGGCAATGGCCGAAAACAATGTTGCTGTTTCGACGCCGATAACGTCGGCATTGCCGCAACCACAACCGCCAAGAACGTCAAACCAAAGATAGTAGGCCGCGCTGCACTCTTCCATTACGTCCACCCCAACTGCCGAAACTGCTCATCCTGCAACTCCACAATCTCCTGCGCATCGCGCCACGGCCACTCGCCATAAGTGAGCTTGCATTCGGCGTAAAGCTCGATCAGGCGGCGCACTTCGAGTTCGGTTTGCTTGTAGTAGAGCGAGTCGCCAAACTGGAAGCGGCGCAGGCGAACCTCGTGCGGTGGCTCGGATTCAACGAAGGCGAAGAGGAAGGGCTTTTTAACGGCAGTCCCGCCGCCTTGCAATGTTAGCCTGTTCAGCAGTTCGCCCTCGGTGTAAAAAAAGCCTTGCCGCAAGTAGCCTTCCCACCAGATCGCATCGGCCACGGATTCATCAATGGACTTCCGGGCCTTTTGCTGGAATGTCTTTAGGTCGAGGATGAAGTCTGGGGCAAGCCAGTCCAATCGACACTTACAGGGTTGGCCGGTATCGCAGTCATCCCAAAACAACTCAACCTCCGGCTGTCCAGTCTCAAGCACGGACTGAAGCCGTGGCTCACTCTTCAGCGCTTCCGTACACCCAGCGATGCGGTCGAAGTCCGCGCAGGAAATCATCGTTTTGCCGACGTTGCGGGAGTAGTGCTGCGTCTCTAGCACTTCCCAGATGGGCCAGTTGGGGTCGCAAGCCTGCACTTGCGCGATAACCTCCTCTTTCTTGGTCCCTTTCGGCTTGTAGCCCTTGTCGGTCAGCCACTCGCGCATGTCGCCGATGGTCACCAGCAAATCGGGGATCTTGTCTTTATCCAACTCGCAAGCATACTGGTCATCCCACACATCGGGCGGTTGCAGCACCGCGCAGTGCAGCGCTTGCCCAAATGCCTGCTCTTTCGTTGGCTCGATCTTGGGCCGGTTAGGGTTCACATGCAGATACCAGAAGCGGTATGGCGAGACAGCCAGATCCTTCATGGAAGAGAAGGATAAGGCGGGGATGGCGCGGTATTCGGATTCGGTCATTGCTTCACCGCCGTCCGCTCCACATACGTTCCCAAGTTCCGCGCGATGAACTCCTGCATGGCCGCCAGCATGTCGGGCCGTTCTGCGTTTGAAATGTAGTTCATTCGGCTTTTGATAGCCGGGTCGAACGGAAAGACCAAGAGCGCAAAACCCCAGTCTTTTTGACTGACCGCCTTCTCGTTGATCACTTCGTCAATTACTCGCGCCAGCGCTTGCATCTGCGCCACAACTTCGGGCTGAATGCCCTCTTGAATCTCCATCACGCCATCCTCCTCGAATACAACCCACTCAATTCAATGTTCGTCACGCCCGATGGACAATAGCAAAGATCCTGCCACGGACACGGCGGAATGTCGCACTGGGGCCGCTCCATAATCTCGTCTTCCCAGTCGCCCTCTAGTCTTCCTGTGATCGGAGACACTACTTCTGACATCCGCTGCATCCTGGCGGCCAACCGCGTTGCGTCGTAATGAAAGCGCTCAACATGCTCTTTCCCTAACTCCTTCACGTCCACCGTCCTCACCCCCACCACGTTATCCGCCTCCATCATGTCTACCCAATCCGAAGCGTTGTTCTTATCGCTGTCCTGATACCACTTCGGCTTCCATGCGCCTTCCAGCTTCGTGCCGTCCGTCTGTTGGAAGCGGTGATGCCCATGTATCGCCGGATGCGCGTAAATCCTGGCCCACGGCGTATGCTGATGGCCGCCGGCCATGCGGCCTATCTCAATCACATGCAGTGTCATGCCAACCTGATTCGCCGCGCAGTCGCCGAAGACTTCCCACGAATGAAGCTTCTGCGCCATCGTGTCGCGGTCCCACCGCTCGACGGCGAACCATGCGTGCAGGAGGCCGGATTCATCAACGAAGGCTGAGGTTTGCCAACCGTGGTCGCCAATCGTGACGGGTAGCGGCAGTTCGTAACTCAATAGTCCCGCTCGGCTGATAGCCTCTAAGCTTGTGCAAAAGATCGAACAGTAGTCCCTTGCGATGGTGTATGGGTCCGTTAAAATGTCGAGGCCCGGTCGCGCGGCCTGCTCCAAGAACAGCGTGCAGGCTTCCTGCGCGGCTTGGTTGGGAGCCTCGCCGTTGCTCATGCGGTATACAGCCTCCCGCCAAAGCTTCTCGAACAACTGCCGTGGCCGCCATCTATCCACCTTCCAGTCGCGCTCAAGGGCATAACGCCGCTTGCAGCGCTGGAAGGTGGTCAGGAGTTGGTGGTTGAGGAGCAAGGTTAGCTCTGCGCTGGCGGCTCGGTCGGCAACGTCTGCGTTGAAAGATACGCCACTTCAATGCCCAACTTCTTCAGCGCATTCGCAATCTTAATCAACAGGTCAGTGGAAAACTCCGGCACGCGGAGCTTGATTGTGATCTCGGTCATGCAGCCATGATATCCTAGTCGCTACCAGGATGCAACTGTTTTTATCGGGTATTCAGCGCCATGATGCCGTCGATGGCGTTCGGGTCGTTCGTCACATCGGAAGTGTGGCCGCGCACTTTCCGTGCTTGCTGAAGTTCCTGAATGGCCTGCTTGAGTTGCGCGTCGGTTAAGTTTGGTAACTCTTCCCGCAACCGTTTGACGGTGATCGGGTAGTCGGGCATCTCTTTTTCGAGACGGGTTACCGTGTCGAGAACGCGCTGGGCGGGCTTACTGGTGGGCGGGCTCGCGGGCTTGGCTTGCTGGGGCTGGGAAGGCTGCGGGGCCATCTCCGGTTCTGGCTTCACCTTGCCGGTTTCAAGGCCGCGCAGTTCAAACAAGATGCGGTTGAAAGTCTCTTCGCTATTCTTCCCCAGCGCTTTCGTGCGCTCCTCTGGGCTGAGAGACTTCAGTTGCTCAACAGTCACGCCTTGCTTGTGAAGGTCGTTTGCTGAACGGATAGCTTTCTTTACTTGCGCGTGGACCTTGTAGTATTCGTCGGTCGGACGCGGAGCACGGCCACCAGCGGCTGGTGCTTCGGTTGGTGCTTCGGTCTTAGCGCTGGCAGCTTCCTCCGTTACCGGACCTTGCCGGAACTTCACCGCCGGGGCCGGGTAGACCTTCCGTGGCGCTTCTGGCTCCGGTTCCTTGAACTTCACCGGGGGCGCGGGCTTGGGCTCCGTCTTCGGTTCGGACCTGAACTTCACCGGGGGCGCGGGCTTGGGTGCGGGCGGCTCATGGCTCTTGAACGTTACGGGCGGCGGCGGTACCGGCTTACCCGGCTTCGGATCGCCCTCCCCCGCCGTGTGCCAGTTCTTTATCGGTGGCGGCTTGACGGGCTTGCGGGGCGGTGCATCCTCCACGCCGTTCGCTTTCTTCAGCGCTTTGATGAGTCCTTCCTTGGCCGACTTGTAGATTTCCGGCGCGGCTCCAACGATGCCGCCGATGGTAGCGCCGGTTTCCGAGTGGCCGGCGATGGCACCGATATGCTTACCAACTTCAACGCCGACTAAGCCGCCGCCGTAAGTGCGGAGCTTGCCCATCGCCTTGGCGGCGCCGGATACTGCGCCACCAGTAGCTTTAGCCGCCGTCCGTACCGCCGGGGCTTTCGCAATCTTAACCGCCCTCGCCGCATCCGTACCGACCAACTCCAACAGGTGAGCGCTGGCTTGGCCGTACTGCTCGTTCTGAATTTCCCGCGAGATTTGATTTGCCATCGGGCCAAAGACAGGGATTAGGCTTTCGACAGCCTTGATGGTTCCCTGCCCAACGTTGCCTTCCTTTAGATCGGAATATGCTTGCTTGGCGGTGTCGATGTGGGACTGAAGGATTCCACCAGCGGTATTCTTAGCAAACGTGCCGACCGGACCAAGCGCGTAATCGGCAATACCCTTTGGTGCGGCGGCTTCGCCCATTCCCTTGATGTCGCTGCCGAGTGTCGAGAAAAAGCCCTTATCTGGCGGGTTCTGGTTTGCGCCGGTTCCCTGGCCGAGAAACTTTAGGTGAGCCTTGGCGACAACAAGCCCCTGCTCCTTGGGCGGTAACCCGGCAAAGTTAGGGTCGAGAGTTCGCATTACCTTCAACTGCTCACCGGAAGGGAGAGCGTGAAAGTTAGGATCGACCAAAACTTCTTGCGGCGTGGGCATTATTGTGAAATCGACTTCAGGTAATCTTCGGCGGTCTTCGGAACACTCCCCGGCGCTTTCTTCGGTGTGCTCGTGGCACCACCCCTACTTGCCTCCCCAATCGACCCGGAGCCCAACTTGCTCCGCAACCCCGCAATTTGGTTCTGGAACGCCTTCTGCTCCGTATCGGCCTCAATCTTCAACTGATCGACGGCGGCTATCACGTCCTTGATCGTGGCGTCTTTGCGTAGAACTTGCTCACCCTTCTCTGTGGCGGATACAGGAAGCATCGCGCGTGATTGCACGCCACCGGCCACCAAGCGGCCATATTCGCGCTGTACGGCGTTCAGTGCGATGATGTAGCGTTGCAGTTCCGGGTGTGAACTGGCATTCTGTTGTAGCCATTGCACGGTGCGGTTGGCTAGCGGAATCCCGCCGGGTCCGTAATCCTGCGCGGCTTTTAACAGCACATCGCTATGCGCCTTCAACGTTTCCTGCACACGCCCGAACGCGCCGGAGACTTCCACGGCTTGCGCGAGAGCTTTCCCTGTGGCTTTGTCTTCGACCAGCGCGGCGTTGAGTGCCATCGGGTCGAGGCCAGTGATGCGGGCGAGGGCACGCATACCCGCGATCTTTCGGGCGCTGCCCTTAGTCGGAACCTTCATGGTGCCTAAAAGATCGCCAAGATACGTGTCGATATTGTCCTGGTCGGTCGGAGTCAGACCAGACGGCGTATTCTTTGTGTCGAGCTTTGACGTTGGGGCGGGCTTTGGGCCACCACCGCCACCCGTAGACGCAGAGGGAGCGGAGCCGCCACCACCGATACCAGAAATAGCTTGGTCGATGGCGATGTTCTGCTCTTGACGTTCAAGCCTCACGTTGAACTCGCGGTCCACCTTGCTTGCCGCTTCAGCGCGTGCCTGCTCTGCCGTCATGCCCTTGCCAAGAGCCGCACGATAGTAGTTCCCGAACGAACCATAGGAGTCCTGCCGCATCTGCGCGGTGACTTCGGACGGGTTGTATTGCTCCGTTCCTTCCGGCACTGGTTGGCCAGTATTGGCGTTGAAAACCTTGCCTGGGTCTTGCGGGTCGATGCGAACGGCGATGGTTTTACCGTCTGGGGTCTTGGCCCATCCAGCTTGCAGGTTATGCTTCTTGACGCCCTCCTGCTTGTCCACTTCCGTTTTGGCCAGCCGCTTCTCTGCTTCCTCATGGCTCACGTTGTACGTTTCCATATAGGACTGGATTAGGCTCTCTCGCCTCTGCGCCACGCTGGCGACCTTCGCCCGCTCCTGCCCAATCTTCAGGTCGGACTCGTACTTGAGCATCGAACGCTTGCGTGCGTCTTCTCGCGCCTCCGCATCGCTGCCATACCCCTGCATCATCCCGGCAAAATCCGGCCCTTGCTTGAAGCGCTGGCTCGCGGCCTGTGGCTGCGGCTGTTGCTGCGGCGCTGGCACCTGCGTACCGGGGGGAACCTGGCCGGAAGTGGCGGCTTGCGTCTGTGGGGCCGGGGCCGGCTGCTGGCCCTGCGGCTGCTGCTTGCCTTGCTGTCCGCGTATCTTCTGGAAAATTTGGCTCAGTTGCGGAGCAATCTTCGCCAACCCCTTTTTGCTTTCAGGGTTGTAAAGCTTTTGCAACTGCTCCATCGCCATCTGGTGACCGGCATCGGACACCTGGGGGTTCAGCAAAATAGAGTACAGCGCGTCTCGCTGTTCTTTCTTGCGGCCCTCTTCCTCTTGGTGCTTCTCTTCGAGCTTCTTACCAAGCGTGTTTTGGATGCCTTGCGCGAATGCGCCGATTGCGCTGCCCATTTAGCGCCACCTCATTCTACGCAAAATGCGCTTCCCGCGTCCGCAACTAATCATGTAGTGGCCCCATCGCCCTTGGTTACAACCCGGCACCATATACTTGCCGTCCAGGTAATTCCAGTCTATCCAGCCGATTGCGCTGCCCATGCGTTTAGTTTACCCTTGCGTTCTGGTAGCGACTAGGGTTATAGTGAATGTTATGGAAAATGAATACTCAGTTTTGGTTGGAAAAACGATTGTGGGGGCTGAAACGGTAGGAGAAGAACCCGCTACAGAAACCAGTAGCGCAACGGAAGGGCAATCTTAAATTATCTTTTTCGGACGGAACATTTGTCTTAATGTACGCATCTTGCCACGGCACGGTCGAGGTGGGATTACTGAATGACCAAACGATATAATGTAAATGGTCAGGCGGCAACTTCGGTTGCTGGTGCGCGAGTCACGGAAAACCGATTGTAGGATCTTTTGCGTTTCGCTAGAGCCGTCAATCGGCTACCGCCGCATTTATTAGCTAACGCCTGACCAGTTACTTCCCGCGCATCTTGCTGTAGCGCTTGTTCTGCTTCTTTGTCAGTACCCGCTCGCCCTTATGCACCTTGGCCATGCCGGTCTTCTTCACCATGCCGCCTTTTTTGAAGGAGCCGGCATCGCCAGCATCGCCTACATCGGAAGCGGGGGAGCCGCCAGAGGTGGTGTCGCTACCGCCGCTGCTGGAAGGCTTCCAATTCTTCAGCTTTTTGGCGGCTTTCTTGGCAGCATCACCACCACCACCACCACCACCCGTCAAGCCCGACATAAACCCGCCCAATGCGCCCATTTTTAAGAGGTCTCCTTTTTACAACAGCGCCAACATCAACAACTCCCCAGCCGCCTGCCCATACCCTTGTGCTGTCTGCTGGTTCTCCTTGAACGACTCCGCGCGGCTATCGGTTGCGTTCTGCAAAACATCGGTGTTTGCCGACGAACCTAACCCTAACAAATTCAAAGCATTAACTTCCTGAGCCTGCCCCACTTTCGCCAACCCTTCCGCCCCGGCAATCTGCTTTTGCGTCTGCAAATTCTGCTGGATGCCGAGCTGCTGGCTGATGATGCTGTCGATATTCGCGTTGGTCGTCGCGCCGGCCTCGCGGTTTAGTTCCGCCGTGCCGCCCGTCCTGCCGGTCCCGCTTGCGGCTTCTGCGCGTCTGGTGGCATCCGCTTGACTCTGTGCGGCATTGATGGCGGGCGCGGCGTTCTGCTGGATTTGCGTGCGCCCTGGCACCGTCGCCGATAGCAAGCTGGAGAAGGCGTTACCGGCCTGGCCAAGTGTGCTCTGTCCGGTCGTTTGCTGGTTCTGTCCGAGGCCGAAGCCGTAGGAAAACACGTTTCCCGCGTTCTGCGTTGCTTGCAGTTGGTCGGCACGGTCTGTCTTGGCTGAAGATCCGCCAATGCCTAGAGGAATCCGCCCATGGTACGCTCTCCTTTCTATGCCACCATGGCTGTTTGCCACGACTCGCCACGCACAATTCGGCTGATTTGGGACTGCCCAAGTCCAACCGATTTAGCAACGGCGCGTTGGGTTTCTCCGGCACGTACCCGCTTACGGATTTCGTCCGCTTGCTCCGAAGAAATTTTAAGGTTACGATCCCGGCGACATTCCACCTTGATGCCAAGGCGCGACCGTCGAAGGCCGTTTAAGATTCGGCTTACCTGTACTTGTCCGACGCCAAGCATCTCGCCGATAATTCTCTGAGACTTACCTTCTGAGTACAAAACTGGAATGCTCTGCGCCTGCTCTGTCGTGAGCGCTCCAAGTTCCCCGCGTCGGATGTTCTCGGATTGCGTGACCAATTCGGCGTGTTCAGGGTTGACGCATCGGCGCACTCGGCAAAGATGATCGAGTTCCGCGCGTTCCCCGTCGAGTGTTGCGGGAATCGGACCAACAAACTGCTCGTAGTAGTAGCGGTGCGCGGCGCACGTCTTCCCTTCGTGCTTGACCTTGCCGTACCCCCACTTGTTTATGCCAAGATTCCAAACCCAACACGGCGTTTTGTACCCACGGTCTTCAATGCGGTAGTCTTGGGGCTGCTTACGTGTGGTTTTGCCGTAATGGTGATTGACCAGTAGTTGATCGCCACAGGGACGAAGACAGCCACACGCGCAGATGTTTGGCGAACCACCCATACGGGTAGTTTAGCTTACGCGCGGGTGCTACTGCACATCGTACCCGCTCTGCGCCGGAATCGTCACAAACACCGGACTCTCCACCTTCTGCATCCCGTACCGCGCACAAAGGCGCTCAGTGAAGGGGCTGTCGGCAATGCAAAGAAGGCCGCGAGTTTCGTGTTGCTTGAGATAGGTTTGCATCTCTTCGACCAGCCTCCGCGTCGTCTCACCAGCATCTCGCTGTTCATTGTCATGCCGCGTCAATGGTCCGAGCACCGGGAAAAGCTGTATCGCCAACGACTCCACCAATGCCCCTTTATCGTCAAATGCGCCGAGAACACTGGCGCACAGCACGGAAAGCATGGCCTGACCGCGCATGGCCAGTGCGGGGTTGAGCACGTTCTGTACCTCGTCGTCGGTGAGGAAGCGGTAGGTCATGAAAGTTTTTTACCCGGAATCTTGGCACCGCTCCGGGTGGGCGGTTAGGAGGTACGTGTGTGTTTCATGAGCCAATCTCGCACGGCGCTCACGCTACGCCGCCTACAAAGCCTTGCCGGGATCTCCCCGGACAACATGCACACGCCCGCCAAAACTTAGAACGGGACGGGTTGCCAAGCCGCCCCAGTGCCGCGCCACCATCTATGGCAGTGAGTTTATTGCGTAGGCACTCAATACGGACGAGACGCCCGTAATCTCACCCTCTACTACAATTCACCAGCACCACGTTCGCTCCATCGCCGTTCGTATCGGCGTCAATCACATACCCATACGGGCTGATCGTGGGGCCGTCAAACTCCATTGACGGGAGATTCACGAACCCGCCTGGAAGCAGCATGGCGATTAAAACTCCCGAATCCGCCTTATTTCCCGCTCCACCGCTGTTCTGGTTTCCGGGTCCAAGCGGCATCAAAACATAAACATTGCCGGTGGTGTTCTGCCAACCAATGTTGGCGTTCCCCGGCTTAACCGCCTGAATCCAGATGCGGTGGCAAGTGGGCGAGAACTCCGCGCCTTGCCCAGAACCCGGTCCAGTTGGCGTCCACGGCGCATTATTCATGCCGGGGTCCACGACGCTCATGATGTTTACCGGAACGCCGTTGTTCGCGACCGGAACAAAACCGAGCGGCCAAAACGTTCCTTGCGGGTTCTGGAGTACGCTGTTCGACATAATACCCTTAGCTTACCTAAGCAGCGGGCTTCGCGGCGGCAAGGGCTGCTGCTGCGGCTTCTTCCTGGTGGGCCTTGTTCGGATGCGCCAGCTTGAACAGGAAGCGCGGGTGGGCGTTGGGTACGATCTGCGGAGCGGCCGGCGCCGTTGCCGTTGTCCCGGTGGCACTGGGAACGACCGTCTCACCGGAAGCGTTCTTGAACACGCCAACTTCGGCCGCCACGATTTGCTCGATCAGGGAAGCAAGGCTTGCGTAAGCCCCGATGTTCCCGCCGAGCTGCGAGGCAATGCCGGTCAGATTGTTGATGGTTGAAAACGTGTTGGATAACGCACTCGTTCCGGCGAGGGGATGGACCGCTTGCGCGATAGTCGCGACTATCTGCGATTCCGGCGTCAAATAATCCATAATGTCGGTTGATACGGCGGCTACCGTCTTTTGCGCGGCTGTCTCTGCGGGTTGCGCGATGCCTGCTGTGCTCATTTGATTTCCTTTCGTGTCAAGATTATCATGGTCAAGATTATCATGGTCGCTACCAGAAAGCAAGAGTCTTGGCTTGGCGGGTAGAGCGGCTTTATTTGCCGCCCCACCTACGCCAAACAAGTACAATCGCAGAGAGTGGAACAAAGATCCAGAGCGCATCCATCCCCTTATGCGGCGACGGGCGACTGGAAGCTGATGGTTAAACTCGTGGCTCCGCTGGGGCCGGTGGTCGATGTGACGGTCAAGGTGGCGCTGTCAACCAAGATGGTCGGGTTGGCCGAGTCCACGGCGCTGATAATAGTCGAGCCCGCTTTCAATGGCGTCCAGACCGCCGAGCCATCCGTGCTGTCCACAACGAAGCTGGCAATGGTCGCATCGGCAATGGTATAGCTGATGTCGGAGCCGACGAAGGCAACGCCGCCGCCCGCATTTGCTTCGCTGATAACGGATTTAATCGTCTGATTGAGGGCAACGGTGCCCACGGTAGAAACTGGCATGTTTTCTCCTTTGAAGAAAATTTTCAGGGTAGTCGGTTTAGCTAGAATGGCGAGAATGCGCTGTAGAAGCTGAAGCAGGTGTTCTTCGCCCCTGCGTATTTCGCGCTCATCTAATCTTGACATTTCGTAATCGAGTTTACCCTAGTCGCTACCAGAACGCAAGGGTAAACTGAAAAGGATGGGGCCGCCAGACGCTACACCGCCGAACACTACCGAAGAACAGAACTTGACGTTTGCGGGTCAACGCAAGGTCAACTTAATTTGGGAATATACCCAAGCCGCGATTGCCATTTTGGTCGTTGGATGCACAATGGCGGCGGGGCTCAAGGCGGCATTCGCGCCAGCGCCGGGGAGGGAAATACCGACCATCCTTGGAACCGGCTTCGGCCTCGTTGTCGGTTTTTATTTTTCCCGGACTAATCACAGTGCCATCGGTGGCATTGGCGACAAGCCGAAACAGGAGTATCAAGGAAGATGAAACTTGCCCTCGGCCTGCTGGCCGCATCCCTCTACGCGCAAACTCTTCCCCCCATCTGGCCCAACGCCGTTGCCACGAACAACAACCTTCTCGTGGCCGGAAACGGCGCGACCGCTACGCTCGCCGCCCCGATCACCACTACGACCGGACTGAGCTTCACCATCACTAGCCCCACCAGTTTTGCCGCGAACATGGTGGTGCAGGTCGATAACGAACAAATGCTAATCTGCACCTACAGCTATCCCACGGTGACCATTTGCTCCGGGGGCCGCGGCTTCGGCGGAACGACGGCGGCCACGCATCTTGTGACGCATGTGGTGGCGAACTACGTTTTCTCGCAGTATCACAACGGGTTGAGCACGGAGTTGCAGGCGGTGGAGAGTTGGCTCAATGGCTACACGCCACCCAATGCAACCACGGCGTTACCGCTTGTCGATCAGTTGCTAGCCCAGATTCAAAACGATCCGCGCAACTGGGGAGCGGTTGGCGTGGTAGCGCCATCTTCACAGGGCTGCTCATCCTCGACGGTGGACGATAAAACGGCAATTCAGTTGGCGCTCACGGCCGCATCGACTTACGGGCCACCGGATGTTTATTTGCCGATTGGTTACTGCTGGCCGATTCAGACCCACATCTGGGTACCACCGGGCGTACATTTTCACAGCATTGGCCGCACGAGCGGGTACGAACAAAGTAGCGCAACGGGAGCCGTTTTACTCGCGAACGCAAACTGGGCCGCCACGAACACAACATTTCCATATTCTCAAATGGTCTGGAATAGCGGATCTGACTGCACAAGCGGGACATGCACCTTTAGCGGAGTGACATTCGCTAGCGAAATCGACCACTTGGAAATAAACTGCAATGACCAAGTTGGTTGCGGCAACCTGCTTGGCATCGGAAGGCAGGAGAAATCCACCTTCCACGATTTGCTTCTCACTGGCTCGGTTCCATTTGGAAGCGGCGGATACAGCCACGCATGGTTTGAGCAAGGGGTCGATTGTGGAGGGTATAGCCCCGGTGTGGATGGTTGCCTTTTGAATGAATCCGGCCAAGCGGGTACGGGGCCAGCCGGTCCAGACTACAACATCGAAGTCTACCCGTCGTATAACAACTGTCAAGCTAACGTTGTCCCGATCAGCTTGCAAGGTCTAAACGGGTACAAGGGCTTGTCGAGCATTACGGTCGGCGGCGTTTGCGGACTAATCCCCTACGCTGGCTACGTTTGGGGTAGTTCGTTCTCGCTTGGAACAAATGGCTTGATGCACGATGAGACAACGACAAATGGCTGGTATATCGGAAGCGATCCTGCGGGGACTGGATGTAACGGCGCGAACAACGCGCTTTTTGAGAACTTCGAGCACGCTATCACCATCGCTCACTGCGGAGCGCAATACGCGCTCACCTTCATAAACGCCAGTGGTGGCGTGATAAACAACCAGGCAACCGTCCCATATACGACCTCATCCTTAGATCATTACTTTGATTCGGGGCCGCCGCAGACATATGGATGGCCTGGAATTTCTTACCCGGCGTTCTCGGAGTCAACGCTCACATACAGCGATCCTGGTGCCATAAATTTCGTTGGTCACAACGGAATCAGCCTTTACGCCACCACTCCGCACGCGGGACTAAACGAGCAATTTCTGCTCGATACTGGAAGCATCTACATGCGGGCCTCGCTCTGTTCTGACGGCTGGTGGAATACTTCAACGCAACTGTGGAACGTAGGGTCGAATGGTGCCGGAGACGTGAGTTGTTGGGTGGCGGGTAACGGCTGGAATGGACTGGTGGCTTATCCCGGTACGGTCAATACCACCATCTCGCAGACCACGCTCAATAACAACGTGGCGATGGCGACGAATACTTCAGGGCATACGGTCGTCGGTAAGGGAATCATAGACAACGGTTCGGGCGCGTTGCTGGACGACGGCAATACCCTGCAAGTGGGCGGTGGTATTTCCATCGGCGTCATTGGTGGCACACGCCCCACATGGAAAACCGGCAGCGGCAACCCCGCCGGCGGCTGTACGAAGGGGTCGATTTACAGCGACTACAGCGGTGGAGCGCTATGGTTCTGCACGTCGAGCGGCTGGTCGGCGGTAACAATTCCTTAAGGTGTCAACGTCTTCACCGTCTGCAACCGCTGATACTCCGCAAACTGCTTGTTAAGTTTATCCATACCTGTTTGCAAGTCGCCGACTGTAGACTCCAAGCTTGACGCTCTTTGCTGCAAGGCGTCGATGTTCTGCTTCAGGCGCAAATAGGAATCCGGCGTGGGCTGATTGCCGAGAGGTGGGCCTTGAATGGGCTGGCTTGGCATACAATAAAACCATGATAGACCCAGCCAAGCTATCGGAAGCGGCACAGGC
>Ga0182012_10001235_pt1 | contig 28188 bp, 17 predicted proteins | sample 612S2SmetaG_FD_120486 | JGI IMG/M metagenome (GOLD analysis project Ga0182012, IMG submission 120486) | Permafrost microbial communities from Stordalen Mire, Sweden - 612S2S metaG | ecosystem: Environmental > Terrestrial > Soil > Wetlands > Permafrost | place: Sweden: Stordalen | collected...
CATGCCGATGGGGGCCAGAACGGTGTCGTGGAGCAGCTTGGGAAACGGCTGGCCGCTGACGTCGATCATGGCCTGCTGCATGATGGTGTAGCCGCCGCCGGAGTAATTCCATTTGCTTCCGGGAGCGGCCTCGCTGCGGATGGCGGGCGTGTTGGCCGGCTTTGCGCCGTTCAAAACCTGCACCAGCGTGGGAACGGGCGCGTCGGTTGCATAGCCGGGAAAGCCGTGGACCGTGGTGCCGCCGGTGTGGGTGAGTAATTCGCGCAGGGTTACAGGCTTGCCGCCCTGGACCGGGTCGCTGGGCAGCTTCCAGCTTTTGAGCTCGAGGTTGATGTCCGCGTCGAGCCCGAGTTTTAGCTGCTCGACCAGGTGCAGCGCAGCCATGGCCGCGACAGGCTTGCTGATGGAGCCGGCCTGGAACATGGTGTCGGGCGTGACGGGTGGGCCGCCGATGCGGGTAACGCCATAGCCGCGCGCCCACTCGATTTTGCCACCGTGAATGACGGCGATACTCACGCCGGGAACCTTGAGCTCTCTCATGCGATCGGCCAGGGTGTGGACTGCGTACGCATCGCCCTTGATGATGACGGGCCCGATCAGGCCGCTTTCAATGCGCTTGATGTGCTGGGCTGTTTCCGGAGAGACATCAGGCGCGTTTTGCGCGGCCAGCGGAACCATGCAACAAGCGATGGCGATCATCGCACAATGATTGGGTGCGAACATTCTATCCAGCCCCCCGCGCATTCACAGTAACACGCATTGGGGCTGCGGATTCACTGCTCTGCGTTACCATGGTTTCAACGTTTTCCGGATTTCCCTAAAAAATTAGGAGAGTCGATGCTTTTTTCGAAAGCAATGCGGTGGTTCAGCTTCCTCTGTTTCCTTTCTGTTGCCTCATCCATGTCCAGGGCCCAAGTGCCCACGCCGGCATCGGTTCTTGGACATACGCCCGGGGACGATTTTTACCTGGCCGACTATAGCGATACGATTCGCTACTTCCACGCGCTGGCCGCCTCTTCCGACCGCATCAAGATGTTTACCGTGGGCAAGAGTACGCGCGGGCAGGACATCGAAGTGGCCGTGATTTCGTCGCCCCAGAATTTGGCAAAACTGGATGAATACAAAAAGACAGCCGGGCGGCTGGCTCGCGCTACGGATTTGAACGACGACCAGGCAAGGGAACTGGCGCGCAGCACCAAGGTGATTGTGCATATCGACGGCGGCCTGCACTCGGATGAAGTGGCCGGCACGCAGCACACGATGAACCTGGCGTACAAGCTGCTCAGTTCCAAGAGTGACCCCGAGGTCGACGCGATTCTCGACCAGGTGATCCTCGTCTTGTGGCCTACGCTGAACCCCGATGGGCAGGACATGGTGGTGCACTGGTACCGGCAAAATTTGGGCAGCAAATACGAGGTGAGCCCGCTGCCTTGGCTCTATCAGGAGTACGTGGGGCACGATAACAATCGCGACGGCTTCATGATGAACATGAAGGAAGAGCAGGTGGTGACGAAGGCTGAGCTGGAATATAGCCCGGTGATCTTCTACTGCCAGCATCAGACGGCTCCGTTCCCGGCACGCATCTGGATTCCTCCGTTTTCCGATCCGATCTCGACTAACATCAGCCCCTATGTAAGAAGCTGGCTGAATGTGGTGGGCACTAACATGTCTGCATATCTTGACGCGCATAACATGCCGGGTGCTATCTCCGAATCTCGCTTCGATAACTGGTATGCGGGATTTACGGATTGGGCTGGTGTATTTCGCAATGAGATTTCCTTCTTTACAGAGACGGCGCTATATCGCTATGCAACGCCGCGCTTCTACACCGCCGATGAGTTTCCCAAGAACGATCAGGACCTGCGCGCGCTGACCATGTACACCACGCCATGGGAAGGCGGTTGGTGGCATTTGAAGGATGCGGTCGATTACATGGTTGCCGGGTCGATGTCGGTGCTTGACCTGGCGGCAAAGAATCACGAGACACTGCTCTACAACCGCTATCAGGCAGGACGCGACAACATTCAGCACTTCCGCAAGGAACCGCCGTTTGCTTACGTGATCAGCGACAAGCAGGCGGATACGCCGGAAGCAGGCTTGCTGGCGCAGAAGATGATCGATAGTGGGATCGATGTTTATACAAGCAAGAGCGGATTCAAGGCGAATGGAGTGAGTTATCCGGCGGGATCGTGGGTTATCCCGATGGATCAGCCCTACTCCGCGCTGGCGAAGGAACTGTTCGAGCGGCAGCGTTATCCGGATGCGCTGGAGAATGGAACTTCGAAGGCCGTCGATTTGCCGTATGACGTGACGGGCTGGACACTGCCATTGCAGATGGGCGTGGACGTGGATGCTGTGACCGATCCGTTGGAAGCCGATCAGCGCGGGATGCTGACGAAGATCGATACGGTGCAACTGCCCGAGCCGACCATTGATGGTGCGGGAACAACGTTCGCTGTGAGTCACAAGATAAACGCCTCGTTTGAATTTGTGAACGCGGCGCTGCAGCAGGGCGGCACTGTTTCGCTGGCGCAGGACCCGGTGAAGACCGCGCAGGGCACGGAGACGGGCGCGTTTCTAATTGGTGGGCTCGGACACGCGGCGCTGGATGGACTGGCGAAAAAATATGCTGTCTCCGCTGTATCGGTAACTACGCCGGCGCACACGCTCCCCATCAAGAAAGCGCGCATTGGCCTCTATCGTCCGTGGTCGCCATCGATCGATGAGGGCTGGACGCGGTGGGTTCTGGAGAACTATGGATTCGAGCCGAAGAGCCTTTACAACGCGGATATTCGCTCGGCAAATTTGAAGAGCCGCTACGACGTGATTGTCTTGCCGGATATGTCGACGCGGCAGATGATGATGGGCTACGGCATCGGCATTGTGCCGGGGCAATATGTAGGCGGTCTTGGCGAGGACGGCATCGATCACTTGCGCCAGTTTGTACGCGAAGGTGGGACGCTCATTGCATTCAACCGAACTGCTTCAAGCCTGATTCCGCTGATGTCATTGCCGGTCGAGAACGTGATTGAGGGCGCGAAGAGCGACAAGTTTTTTTGCTCGGGCGCGTTGTTGAGGGTGGAGACGGAACATGCGGAACAGCCGGTGAACTATGGGGTGTCCGAGTCGCCGGTAGTGATGTTCCAGGCTGGGCCGGCGTTCCAGACGCTGCCGGGATTCCATGGTGCTGTGCTGGCGCGCTATCCGAAGCAGACGAATCCACTGGAGAGCGGGCTGTTGCTGCATCCGGAGGCAATCGAAGGGAAGGCCGCTGCGGTTGAGCTTGCTTATGGACGCGGGCGGATTGTGCTGTTTGGATTCAAACCGCAGTTCCGCGGACAGTCGCATGCGACTTACAAGTATTTGTTCAATGAGTTATATCAATTTGATCATCCGGCACTCCCTGCGGAGGCGGCTCCGGCGGCCAAGGGTGCTACGGAAGCTTCGGTGGTGACTGCGGCGAAACCGGCTCCGGGAGCGAAGCAGGCTGATCCGGATGACGATGAAATTGAGGAGTGAGTCGGGTGTTGCGACTAAGCGCTCAATTCCCATTCGATGGAAAAAGACGGTTTAGGTTTGTGGTCTCCCGCCCTTTCGCCAGAAAAAAGGCGAAAAGACGGGGCACTGTGCATTTTCGGCATAAATTGCTTGCCATTCATTTTATTGCTCGGCGCTGATGGGGATCTCCAGGGTGCCGGCTCTGTGGGCGTTCAAATCGTAAACGCCGGTGGAGAGCGTTGCGTCTGCATTCGGCAAATCTAATTGGAGATGGATTGGAATTCCTGCGTGCTGGATTTGGGCGTACGAGGCCGGATTAAGCACCAGGGCGAGAGTCTGGCCGGTCCAGTTGACGGGCTTGCCGGCTTGGTCGTAGGCCACGAGAGCGACTTCGATCTTGCCGTTGTGCGTGAGGTCGGGGGCTAGAGCTAGAGAGACCGTGGCAGGAAGAATTATCAGATCCACTTTGTAGCGAATCAGAGTTCCGCTTAGCTTGATGTTGCCGCCGGCGTGTGGTGCGTCCGATGCGGGCTGCGGCGTGAGAGGCTGGACGCGCGCCTGGTAGAGAATCTGCGTGGATGCGGGCAGGCCGTGAGCGAGCAGCGGGGGCAGCGGATCTGGGGCTGCGGCGACCTTTGCATCTGTGTTGGCGGCAGTAGTATCGGCGTAATAGCCACGGCGGTAGGAGAGGTTCGCTTTGCCCTCGGTGAGCTTGATCTCGATGCGGTGGAATTTGCCGTCCATCTGCACGCTGGGAGGGGTGTAGACCAACGTGTAGTAATGAGAGCCGTTCTGAATGGCACCGGTGATGGATTGACTGAGATTGTTGGAGGTGTAGAAGGCTTTGCCGCCGGTGTCGTGGGCTAACTGCTCCATGGCGCCGGTGTTGGCTGAGTTGGCGGGCAATTCCTGATTGGGATTCGTTTCGAAGTCATCACCGTTGGGCTGGCCGGCGGAGTCGGCGTTGGTGGTGTGATCCGTGATGATGCCCTGCGCGGACACTGGATAGAGAGCGATCTTGGATTGCGTGAGCAGGTTCGCAGACTGGCGGACGGCGTCGCCGATCTCCTTGCCATTGGCGAGCGTTTGGCGGCTTGATCCGTTGGGAAAAATGGAGACGGGGAACGAGCCGGCAAACCAGATGAGGTTTTTACGGCCGGGAATGGCAGCCAGGGCGCGGGCCAGTTGTTGCAGCGCCGCTAATGTCATGGAGCTGCGATTGCCGGCTTGCGTTTGGGAGACGTCAGCCTGCGAGCGGCGGATGGATGGGAGTGGCGATTCTGCATCGGCTCCGCCGGTGTTCGCCATTTCTCCAATGATGGAAAGCTCTTCTTTGTCGCGCAGGTCGTCGTCACGGGCACGGGAGGCTGGCGTGGTGCCGGGCGCGGCGGCCTTGCTGTTGATTGCGGCCTGGAGAAGGCTTTGATCGGCGGTGAATCCCTGCAATACCCGCAGCTTGGTATTGAGCGCGAAGATAGCGATGCGCGTGCCCGGCTGCATGTTCTTGAGAAAGTCGGCGATCTGCTTATGGACGAAGGCCTGATCTGCTTCGGGTGTGTTGAGGCTGTCAAGCAAAAGTATGTTGACTGCATCGCTTTGCGGCGCGGCGGGCAGGTTGGTGAAGACATGCGGCGGCAACTGCATTGGCGCAACGGCGGGAGCGTTGGCGGGGCCGCTGTGCTCTTCAAACAGGTCGATGGACTGGGGCTTGCCGTCTTCGAGAATCTGAAAGTCCCGCCTGGTGAGGCCGAGCACCGGCTCGTCGCCGGCCCTGGTTACGACTACGTCGACGGCTACGGCTTGGGCGTTGGTCTGGAGGAGCGGGGCTTGGCTTGGAGCAGCGGGAGCGGGGCTTTGTGCGGTTAACGGAATGACGGCGAGACAGAGGAAAAGCGGCGAAACGAGAGGAAAAAAACGAAGGCGCAAAACACACTCCCTTACATGCCCAGTATAACCGTGACCAATGTAAGCTGGCTGGGCTGGGGCAGGACTTTGACTGTCAAGGAGGGCTGCAGGCTAGTGCGTAACCTGAAAGGAGCGGTGGATTCCCAGGTCTCAAAATCGAGACCTGGGAATCCAGAATTGTTGGTTGGTTAGGCGTTATTGGACGGCGGCCTGTTTCTGGTTTTCAGATGGCTGGTTGGCCACTTGCAGGTAGTTCTTCACGCTGAAGACGCCGGGAACGGCGTCGGCGCGGATGAACGCTGTATCCTTGTCGGCCTGGCTATCGACAACGCCATAGAGCTCAACATGGCCATTCTGCACCGAGATGCGGATGGTCTTGGCGGGATCGATGGCGTACCGGTTCAGAGATGGATAACCATAGACGGCGCGGGCTACAGCCATGCGCGTCTGATCGTCCATGATGGAGACCGGATCGATCTGGATTTCGTTTTCAACATCCTTCACGCCGGGGTAGGTGCTGACCAGAGCCAGGGCGGAATCCTTGTCTACATCGGTGCGGGCATGGCCACCGAGAGTTACAGCGCCGTTCTGTACATCGAGAGTGATGGCGTTGAACACGTTGCCGTAGCCGACGCGGTCATAAGCGAGCTTCTCGCCCAACTTGGCTTTCAATTCCTGGTCGGAAACGTTGGGCCCTGCGACTTGAATGTCGTTGCGGACCGCGGTAACTCCCCTGGTCTTGTGAATACGCTTGTCGGCGTCGACTTTGTACTCGTAAAGGTCGACGGTACCGGACAGCGTCGCTACGCCGCCTTGTACATCCACCTTCACGTTCTTGAATTGCGATTTGTTGAGCCGGGACTGCGCATCGCTTGCGGCGCTGCTGTCGTCGGCTGCAAAGGGTTTGGCGCCCATACCTGAGGCTGCCGCCATTGCGATCTGGGGAAGGCTCAGGAGGCCGGCGGCGAGCGTCGCCGCCAACACGGCGGTGCGGTATCTGCGCATTGTGGGTATCATTTCTTAACTCCTCCTTGCTTGCAGTACGTTTGGTACTACAAAACAGATGCAGGCGGTGGCCGGAGGTTGCATATCGGCTCACGTCTGCGGATATATTGACACGAGATACGGCGAATAGTTACGCTGCTCGAAGGCAAGTTACAGGTTTCAGATAATTTACGTTCCTAGTTAACCTTTTTGGATGAATGCTCGTCTAACTATGGCTCCGAAGATATATAGATGTGGGATAGGAGAGATAGATTGTTGGTTTGTTGGTCATTGAGGTCCAACAATGCGTGGTCCGGGATGAGGTTTGTGGCGGCCCACCCTAGGCGCAAAAACAAAAGCGCGCCGAAGGTGGGGCACCCAGCCAAGGGTGGATTTCATAGCCGAAGCTTGGATTCAGCGGTAGCGGCGGGTGGCTTTGATGACCATGGAGAAAACGCCGGATTCGTCGCGGGCTACGAGCAGAGAGACATGGCGGTTGATAGCGACCTCAGCTTGAAGCAACTGCTGGCCGGTGGTATCTACATCCGTCGCATAAGTGAGCGTGATGTTTCTGCCTAACTGCTCTTCGACGGTGATGCGCGAGGTGGAGTTGCCCAGCGCGCCAATGTAGTTGGGGTCGACTTTGACCGAGCCTGCACCGAAGAGCTTTTGCACGCGGCTGCTGACGGTGGCGTTGAGCGCGCCGCCGAGCAGGGCGTCGGTGGTTGGATTGGCGACGTATTGCTCCTGCTGTTGCGTGTAAAGCCGCTGCTGGCTCTCCGTGCGGCCGAGGGCAAGGAGGGCCACGACGTCGGCCTCCGGCAGGGGCGGATCGCTGCGCCAGGTGACGGCGGGTTTCGAAGGAGTGCCGTGCAGGCCGAGGGTGATGTCATAGTCCTCTACGCGCGCGGTGGCGTTGATGTCGATGGTGGGTTCGATGCGGACTGGATTGGTGAAAGTGATGTCGCCGCGCTGCAGATCGTAGCGCGTTCCGGCAATCATGGCGGAGCCTTCCGTGATGGAGACGCGGCCCAGCAAGGAAGGTGAAGCTACGGTGCCGCGCAGGCGCAAGTCCGCATTGCCGGCCAGCTTGGCGTAGGCGTTCTGGAAGTTCAATTGTGGCGACGATTGCAAGTGGACGTCGAGGCGGATGTGGTTGGAAGGAGCGTCTGGCGGGGCGATGGTCTGCACAGAATTGGCCTGCGCAACGAGTGCCGCAATGTCCAGATCGGGACTCACGGTGAAGCGCGTGATGAGCACATCGCCGGAAAGCAGCAGATTGTTTTGCGAACCTTGCAGGTGAAGTGTGGTGTCGGCGAGAGAGCTGATCCCCTGTGGATAGCGGATGCGGACGCCCTTGCCGGTGACCGAGAGATCGGCGTAGATGCCGTGCTGATAAGCCAGATAGCCGCCGACGCTGAGCAGGCCGCCGCCGCTCATCGCGGTGAGGGATTTCACTTCAAGGCGGTCCTGATTGAACTCCAACGTGCCGTGCAATTGGCTGAGACCGTTGGGCACGTCTTCGAGAGATAGCGACCCATTCTGGAAATCGATGCGGCCACGCAGGCCGGGGTCTTTCATCGTGCCATGCGCTTCGACCTGGAAGGTCGTCGTTCCACCTGCGGTCAGGTCGGGATCGAGCGTCTCGGCAAGCTTGAGGTTGACGGAGCCGCTGGCGGCGAAATCGAGCTGCTGTTTGTCTTTGAGGTTGAGGCTGCCCTGGGCATGGAGATCGGTTTCTTCGCCGGTGACGTGGAGGGGGTCGAGATTGATGCGGCCGTTGGCCATGATGGCATGAACGCCGCCCTGGCTGGCCAGGTGAACGCCGGCGATGGTTGCCGCCAATTGCTGAAGGCGGGCTTCGCCGCGCATTTCAGACGGGCGCGCGAGCGGGCCTTCGACGGTGACGGTCCCCGCGAGCGCCGACTCGCCAGTGAGGCCCTGGACATGCGCCGTCTTGAGGATGCCGCCAATGTCGAAGTGAGAGAAATCGAGCTTGGCTTGAGTCTGGTAGTCGCCGCTGAGCGCCGTCTGGCCATTGAGGTCGACTTCCGCGCCTTCCAGCTTGGTTGTCGCGTTGTACGTGGCGGAACGGTTGGCGGTGTGAGCCACAAAGACCAGTGCGCCAAGCGGTTCTCCGCCAAGAGTCAGGCCGCTGAGTGTGGCGTGCGCCTCAAGGCGCGGGTCGTCGAGCGTGCCCGATCCGGTGACGGTAAAGCCCAGCTTGCCGAGTGCGCCCGGATCCTGGCGGTGAAGTGTTTCGATTTTCGCTACATCGATGGCGGAGCCTTTCGCGTCAACTTGGAAGTGGCGCGACTTCAGGTCGTAACTGCCGGACGCGGAGAGATTGCCAGGTGGCGCGCTGGCGGTGACCGACGCAAGATTGAGGAGTTGGTTGGCCATCGTGCCTTGGGCGCGGAGATGCGAGATTGGCTCGCCGTACACGGTAGCTCCGTTGAGTTCTGCCCAGCCGGAACCGCCGAGGGCATGGATGGGCCCGTCGATCTGAAGCTGTGTATCGAGTATTCCAGTGATGGGCAGGCTCTGGCCGGTGAGCGGGAACAGATCGTCGAGGCCGACTTTGCCGGCGCGCACGTGTGCGTGGAGCGTGGAGTTGGCGTCGAATTGAGGGACGCGCGCGGAAACTGCGTCGAGTGTGCCGTCGAGGGCGATGTCGGACTTGCCGCGGCGAAGCTCGCTGTGGGAGATGGCAATTCGCTCGGCCGCATAACTACCGGCGGCTTCGATCGTATCGAACTGGACAAGCTGCGTTGTCGCCGATGAGCTGGTGGGCTGAGCGGGTTTTGTGGCGGGTGCGGCCGGCAACTCGATGGCGAGTTGTGTAGCTTTCGCGGCGCCGGCGATGTGCGGATCGACGAGTGAGTTCGTCCATGTGCCGTGAAAGTCGCCTTGCCCGGTCAATTTCACAGGCAGGGCCGCGACTCCGCTTTTGCCGTTGCGATTCAGGCCCAGATCCCGGAGGACGGCGTCGAAGTCGCTTAAGTTGCGAGAGTGGAAATCCACGTCAAGTCCCGATTGGCTGGTGAGTGGATAAGCGCCGAGTCGGCCGTGCGCATCGATTTCACTGGCCGGCGTATGAAGCTCGAGTTTGCGCAGATCCACAGCGCCGTTGTTCTGCGTGTAGGTGGCATCGATGGCGCCATAAGCGGGGACCTCGCCCGGCATCCCCTGCGTGGGCGTGTTGAGGCTGAGTGTCGAGGCGACGACCAGCGAATTCTGATCGCCTTTGGACCAGTCGGCATTGGCGGTGCCGTTCATGCGGGTATCGAACCCGAGCCGCTGAAACGGCGGCTGGCCGACGAGATCCATCAGCGTGTCGAGAGAGACATCTTTGAACTGCGCGGTCACCTTGCCGTTCACGGGAATCTTGATGACATCGGGATTGGGCGGCACATGCCTCGGCGGCATGGGGCCGGTGGCGCGCACGCTGTTGATGCCGGAGCGCTCCAGAGTCGTGGCGGATTTGTTGGGCGGCAGCCAGGGGGTCAGCGAGAGCTCGCCTTCCAACTGACCGCCCTGGCGAAGGCGGGCAGCAATTTTGGTAATGAGCAGCTGCCGGGGATCGGCATGCACATGAGCATCGAGCCGAAGGCCTGTGGCCACTACGCCGGTTCCGATGTAGGAGCCGCCGTCGATATGAATGCTGCCATCGGTGCGGAATTCGCCGGCTTCCCCTGCGCTGTCGAGGTCAAGATGCGCAATGCCCTGCGGGGCAAACGGATAGCCGAATACGGGATCGAGTAAGCGCATGTCCAACTCGCCGGTGGTCCTGGCATTCCAACTGGCATGAGCGAAGTTTTGCAATGCGCCGGAGACTTCTACCGTGTGGTGCTCTTCCGGGTGCCCCTTGCTGGCGGGCACCTTGGACGTGATGCGCAGAAAGCGGAGATACGCGGCGGTGCGGGTGAGGTCGAGCGTGGCTTGCATGGAGCCGAGAGAAGGCTTGGTCTTGGCTCGCGCCAGGTTCAGGTCGGCGGCTCCGGCTTCAATGCGGTAGCTTTCCGGGCTGGCGCCATCGGCCGGCACATAGCGCATGAGGACCGCAACGTCGCGGGCTTCGAAGTCGAGCGCGATGAAGCGGTTCTGGAAGTCGAACTCCGCGGCACGGTTTTCGAAGTTCAGGGCACCCTGTTGCAGAGAGACGCGGCCGGCCTGGAGATTGAATATGGTTTCGAGCACGGGCTTGCCCGGTTTGTTGGGCTTTTGCGGCTTGGGCACGTTGGTGGCGCCGTCTGGATAGACGATGAGGTGGAAAACGGGATGGGAGATTTCCAGGTTGCGCAGCAGGATGTGCGGGCTGAAAATGCCGAGGATGGTGATGCTTGCGCTGAGGTGATCGATCTGCGCGACAGGCGCTTCGCTGGGAGCTTCAAGGCCATGAATGACTACGCCCCCTGCCTCCGCCTCGAGATTGAATAGATTCCAGTGAAAAGAGGCGATCTCAACGCGGCCGCCGGTGGTTTGCTCAAGCGCGGCTACCATGCGCCTGCGCACCAGTTCCTGGGTTGCCTCGGAATTAGCCCAGAGGAAGATGGCGATTGGAGTGGCAATGAACACAAATGCGACGCAGACGCCGAGTAGGAGTAATCGGCGCCAGCGGCGGCGAGGCAGGCGCGGCGCGAGGGAAGCAGGAAGCTTGGATTTGGGCTCGTTCATTGGCTTCCCTTTTTATTGCCGTCGGGGGCGGCCGCCGCGCCGCTGTTGGGTGCAGGGGACTCCGGCGCGGGAGGTTCAAGAGTTGGGTCAAGGACCTCTACGTCGCCTTGCTTGCGCAGGTTGCTGAGCCAGTCGTCAAACATGGCATTCACATGCTGCTGCAGCAGGATCTCCTGGATGCGAGTCGAAACCTGGTCGAGCGGCGGAATTGGTTCTCCCTTCGAGTATTGCGGCAGAAGTGTGTTGTGGTAGTAGGCCTCAATTTCCGCCGGTTGGATGCTGACGCCCTGGCGGAAACGCTCTTCGATAAAGCGGAGAATTTCGACGCGATAGCGGAGATAGGTTTCTACGCGTTCTTCGGTCAGGCCCTGGGAGGAGAGGAATGATTTCCATCCCGCATCGGAGGCGCAGTTCTCGCGGACGCAAGCGGGGACTTCCTTGCGAATTTCAATGAGACGGGCTTCGACGTCGGCCTGGGTTGGAGCGGCAGACTGAAGATCTTCCTGGCGAATCTGCTGCTGGATTAACGCGCGGCCAATTAACTGGTCGAGAGCATGTTGGCGGGTGAGAACGCCGAGGCCGCCGCGGCCGGGGTCGAGCACTGAGAGGCGGATTTCGTTGTCGATGTCGCTCGAGAGGATGGCCTGGTTGTTGACTACGGCGACTACCCTGTCGAGAACGACTGGAGATGCGGAGGGAGCTGTTTGTGCTATTGCAGTGATTGTCCCGATGATGCTCAGGCACAGGAAAGCGGGCAATATGGAAAGGGTCGCGTTGCGAAAAACAAAAGCGGGTCCTTCGACTCCCTTCGCTGCGCTTCGGTCGCTCAGGATGACAGGCATTTGTGGACGACGGGACATCATTTGCGAAGCAGCAAGCTCCGGTGCAATGCGCGGGATGGGGAACTGGTTGGGCATTAGAAGGTCTGTCCCAGGCTGAAGAAGAAGTTGAAATGGCCGGCCTCGCCGGTGTGGGGATTCGAGTCCGGATGCGTCAGCGAGTAGTCGTAGTACACCGGGTAGATGGGCGTGTTCAGGTTATAGCTGAAGTCCAGGCGCAATGGCCCCGCGGGGGTATGGTAGCGCAGGCCAACGCCGGGCGCGTGAGAGAAGTAGTTGAAGCTGCACGGCCCGATCTGACCAGTCGAATTCGAGGGGAGGCCGCTCGGGATAGAGGACTGTACTTTGCAAGCGTCGCGGTCTGGCTGGCGAACACGCAGCGCGCTGGCCCAGGCTTCTGAAGCGTTGGCGAAGACGTTGCCCATGTCATGGAAGAGAACGAAGCTGAGCGAGTCGCCGAAGAAGGGAAGCACGGGCGGGGGCAAACGCATCTCGGTGCTGTTGATGAGCGCGCCTGCGCCGCCGACGGGGTAGCCGGTCTCTGGATCGCGAGGGCCGGCGGCGTTCTGGCTAAAGCCGCGCAACGAGGTCGTTCCGCCTGCATAAAGCCGCTCCGGCAGGGGAATCAACTCGCTGCCGGGAGTGCCGAATGCGCGCTCCTGTCCATAGCGCGTGTTCCGGGCCAGAACGAATCGGCCTTTATCGAAGCTCCAGTAGCTGGAGTTGGATAGATCGAGACGGTTGAACACGGCCTGGGCGCCGAAGTACTTGTCGGAAAGGAACTCCTGGAAGCTGGTATAGGTGCCGCGGTGCGCGTCAAGAGGCGAGTCGCGCGTGTCCCGAATCCAGGTGAGTGCAGGACCGCCGACGCGGACCGCCGTGGAGAGCAATGCAATCTCGCCGGGAGCAACCTGAAGGCTGTTTGCCTGCACCTTGACGCGGCGGAAGTTGATTTCATACACAAATGTGTTGGCCTTGGAGAAAAAGGACGGCGTCGCATTGAAGTGTTCGGTCAGGCGCATGCCGGCTTGCAGGCGCGATGCGACATAGGTGGTGACATCCAGGCTGTTGGCGTAGCTGCCGGAGACGTTCAGGCCGAAGTCGCGGATCGGCTCAAGATGCGGAATCTGGAAGAGCAGGTCTACCTTCTGCTCCAGCAGGCCATATGTGACTTGCAAAGAAGCCGACTGCTCGCGGCCGAAGAGATTGTTGCGGGTAATGTCGGCGATTACACGCGGGCTGACGCCGGTTTTGCCTTCGGGGTTGCACTTTTCGCCGGCGGAGATAATGCCGCCGCAGTTGTACTGGGGCGTTCCGGTCTGGGCCTCGAAGCCGAAGCCGTAAGTAAGGGCCCAGCGGCGCGCTTCGACGGCCTGAATCAGTACCGTCTTCCGGGTGTCGCCGCCGTTGGGATTCTGGACCGCCGCATCGACCTCGTTGAAGAGGGCGTACTCGTAGAGATTGCGCTGCGTATCCATGATGGCTGTCTGGTTAAGCGGGTCGCCGGGATGAATGGTGATGGCGCGCGCAATGGTAGCCGGGCGGGTGTAATGGAGCCCGGTAAACAAGACTTTGCGGACAAAGACCTGCTGGCCTTCCGTAATGTGGAAGACGACATCGACTTTGTCGGGATCGGCTGGGCCGGCTACCTGGGTTACGTCCACCTGCGGATGCTCGAAGCCGCGGCTCAGATAGTTGGTCACCAGCGTATCGCGGTCGCCGGCCAGGTTGCGGGGAGAGAGCAGCTGGCCGGCCATGGTGTTGAGCATCGGGGTGAGCTGCGCCGCATCCACGTGTTCGGTTCCTTCTATCTTGACGCTGCCCACCTTTTGCTGCACGCCCTCCTCAATGCGGTAGGTGACGGTGAGGGGGGCGATTTTCTGGCCTGTCAGTGAAGACCGGCTGGAGATGATTGCGGGCGTTTGAGCGGTGCTGTTGTCGGCCAGGACCGTCTCAGGAGTGCTGGTTTCCGGAGTAATCTTCACCTTGGAAAAGCCGTTGTTTCGATAGACCGCCTGAAGGGCGCTCATGTCGGCGGAGACCATGGCCTGGCTGTACGCTCCGTGGTGATCGATGTTACCGGCCGGATGAACGCTGAGCAATTCTTTCAGGGTCGCGGAGTCGAAGTAATGATTTCCTGCCACGTCGACATGTTCCACGCGCCGGCGCGGCCCGAGGTCTACGCTGTAGACGATCTCGACCATTCCCGTGCTGGAAGTTGGGCTGACGCCGTTGGATTGCTGGCGGTGGTCCACCTTGACATCGAAGTATCCCATGCGCTGGTAGAGATCGCGCAGGCGGCGATTGCCTTCGAGAAGCAGGTCCTCATCGACTGTGCCCTCCTCGTAGATCGGGATTACGTGACGGATGCGCTCCTGGCTCAGGCTGACGCCCTGCACCTTCACTTTTACCGTTGGTCCCTGGGTGGCGGAGAACTGGAAGTTGGTGCGCTTGGTGGCCGAATCATACACGGCCGATTCAAGCTTGATTTCAGCTTCCAGCCTCTCCTGGCTCCGGTAATGCTTCAGAACACCGGAAAGGGCGCGGTTCGGGGTGTCGTGGTCGATACGCGCGCCGGTTCTCAAATGGGCATAGCGGCGAAACTCCTCCGCGCTCATCCCCGCGTCTCCCGTCACCTGGACGTAGCCGATACGCGCCTGCGGTCCACTAACGACGTGAAAGGCGATGTCGATCAATTGATCTTCCGGGTGGGGAGTCAGGTTCTGGGTGATCTGCGGTTCATGGAAGCCGTTGTCGGCCAGCGTGCTGCGCATCTCCGCCAGCGCCTGGGTGAGTTTGGCGGCTGTGAAGCGATGGCCGGCAGCGAGCTGGGTGGCGCGGCTCAGTTGCGTATTCATGGTGGCGCCCTTAGCTCCATCCACGCTTACGGTTCCGATGAACGTGCGGGGGGTGCCATGAAAGATCAGGGACACGCCGTCTGGTTGAGCGACACCTTCCACCTCAATCGTCTCAAAGAGACCTGTGGCAAAAAGCTGGCGGAGGCTTTTCCGGACGTCTTCCGGATTGAGCGGCGCGCCCTCGGCCTGGGCGAGGTGGCCGGGAAGCGGGTCAAGATGGCTGGGATCGACGCCTTCGAACGAGATATGGTGCATGGGCAATCCAAGCCAATGATTCAGAGTGCCGTTCTCAGGCTCGGAGGGCGGCTGTTCGGCTGGAGTCTGGTTCAAGAGGACGCCAGGGCTGTACGGAAGCGATGCGGCGTTCTGGGGCCATCCGTAGCCCCCCCCAGAAAGGACGATGAGGAGGAAAGCAGCGGCCTGAACCCCGGATTTCCGGAGAACCTTGAAGCTGCCGCAAAACCATGACGGTTCTGTCCTGAGAATCATCAATCTCCCCGAAAACAAGGGAACCAAACCCCGTTTGCGCTTGAGGACGGCATCATCGCAAAGACTTGCAAGTCGAAGGCTTTGACTCGTCTTGCCCCGACAATTCGCCGTACCGACCGACTCCCCTTATACTAACTAGGAAACAAGCCCCGCGCAGCTGTCCCAGGATTGTCGCGAACAAGGTTAGGCAGCGTATGCCCCAATCGAGATTCCCAGCTCGTCCGCTCGATTCAGTCCCCCAACCGCCCGGCGGGGGTGTGCCTGCACAGTCTGCGGATCCTTCTCCTCCCCATGGTCCTCAGGCTCATGCGCCCGTGCTTTCATCCAATCCTGTCGAGGCCGACGCGCTGGCCAGGGCGCAAGCCGGCGACCACCATGCCTTCGCTCGGCTTTACTCGTTGCACAAAAGGCGCATCTATTCCTTATGCCTGCGGATGGTGGGCAATGTTTCCGAAGCTGAAGATCTAACCCAGGAAGCATTTCTTCAGCTGCACCGCAAGATTGCGACGTTCCGAGGCGACTCGGCATTTTCCACGTGGTTGCACCGCTTGGCTATCAATGTGGTTTTGATGCAACTGCGCAAGAAGGGTCTTTCGTTGATCTCTTTGGATGAGGCAATGGAACCGCCTGTGGAAGAACGGCCCGGACGCAGCTTCGGTGAACAGGACCTGACCCTTTCCGGCGCTATTGACCGGATGGCGCTGCAGAAGGCGATTGACGAATTACCTTCCGGCTACCGGCTCATATTTGTCTTGCACGACATTGAAGGATACGAACACAACGAGATTGCCAGCATGCTTGATTGCTCGATTGGAAACAGCAAGTCCCAGTTGCACAAGGCGAGGCTGAAATTGCGCGCTGCCCTGCGCATCAATCCCCAGGAGGAGGGCCGGCGATGAAGGAACAGGATAAGGAAATGAGCTGCGCGGCCTTCCAGGCCCAGTTGCCGGACCTGATCGGTTCCGGAGAAACCGTCGCTGACCATCCGCATCTAAGAAATTGCGAGCTCTGCCGTGCCCTGTTGGCGGATTTGGAGACGATCGCCGAGGCCGCCCGCCAACTGTTCCCGGTTGTGGAGCCGCCGGATGAACTTTGGGAGCATATCGAATCGGCGATCAAAGACGAGGAGCGTTCAGTCCGTCCAGAGTGATTCAACCGGGGCGTGGGAGCCGGGAAGAGGGACGGACTTCTGGGGTTGGGGCCCTCCAGGCTTGGGGTCCAGTTTGATTGAAGCGGACGAAGAGCCTCACCGGTAGGCCGATGTCTGCTTTGATTCTGTTGACTTTATGCAGCGAAGGTGCCGGCCTCTCTAGGTTTCGTGCAAGTCAGCCTGCCTGGGGGAAGCGGCTGCGAAATCTTTCGTTTCTTTTAGATCCTTTCTTGAACAAGCGCAGGATCATTGCCCCGGTAAGCTCGATTCATTCCAAAAAATCCACGCTGAACCGCCTGTCTCACTCACCGTGCTGTATTTTTGGCCGATATAGGTTTGCAGGGGCAGCACTGGCACCTGACCGGGAAGGGATAGGCAGGTCAGTGGTTTACCTGATCGGAGCCGGAGTGGATATGTACACTTTGTCCAATATGAGCATCAACTTAACAAGGCTTGGTATACCAGCCCGGAACCAGCACCCGTGGCAAGGAGGCGGAACTTGGCCAGAGAACTGTCCGTAGGAGCGAAGGTAAGAGGGCTGGAAGGCGGTCAGGACCTCCAGAAAGCCGCAACCGAGGAATCTTGAAACTTTTTCAAGCCTGCGTTGTCTAATTAAGGAAACCTGATAAGAGGACACTCAATGCCGAACCAGTCTACGACCCCACCTCCCGAAAAAAGCCAAACCGCAAAACTCCTATCCGGCGTGCGCAGGATACCGGTGCTTCCCGTGCGGGATACTGTTTTGTTTCCCCATGCTGTGCTGCCGCTGACGGTAGGCCGGGAGAGCTCCATCCAGTTGATCGAGTCTCTTGGGGACGAGCGGACGATTGTTGTGACGGCGCAGATCGACCCGCGCCTGGATGCACCCAAGCCCGGCGATATGCATACGGTGGGTACGCTGGCCACTGTGCACAAGGTTGTGCGCATGCCCAACCAGAGCCGTTTTGTCTTCACCGAAGGCGTGGAGCGGGTGCGGCTGATCCGCTACATCCAGACCGAGCCTTTCATGCTGGCGGAGGTCGAGCCGCTCAAGGACGCCGAGCCGGAGGCCAGCTCCGGCGTGGAAGCGCTGGTACGGAATGTCATTGGCCAGTTCCAGCAGATTGTGGCTGAGTCGCAGACGCTCTCCGACGAGTTGCGGACGATCGCGGCCAACATCGACGAGCCGAGCCGGCTGGTGGATTTTGTGGCCTCTTCTCTGCCCTTCCTGACCACCGACGACAAGCAGCTTCTGCTGGAGACAGCCAGCATTGTGGAGCGGCTCGACCAGTTGAACAAGCACCTGGCCAAGGAGATCGAGGTGCAGCAGTTGCGCACCAAGATTCAGACCGAGGTGCAGGACCAGGTGCAGCAGTCGCAGCGCGACTACTATTTGCGCGAGCAGATGAAGGCCATCCAGAAGGAGTTGGGCGAGCAGGATGAAGGCCAGCGCGAGGTCGAGGAGCTGCGCAAGAAGATCGACGAAGCGGGCATGCCCGAGGACGTGAAGAAAGAGGCGCTCAAGGAGCTTTCGCGGCTGGGCCGCATGTCTCCCATGGCCGCCGACTACTCGCTCACGCGCAATTACATCGAGTGGCTGGCGGTGTTGCCGTGGAGCAAGAGTTCCGGCGAAAAGATCGATATCGGCAAGGCCAAGGAAATTCTGGACGAGGATCACTACGAGCTGAAAAAGGTGAAGGACCGCATTCTGGATTACCTGTCTGTCCTGGAGTTGAAGCCGGACATGAAGGGGCCGATTCTGTGCTTTGTCGGACCTCCGGGCGTGGGCAAAACCAGCCTGGGCCGGTCGATTGCACGTTCTTTGGGGCGCAAATTTCAGCGCATCTCATTGGGCGGCATGCACGACGAGGCGGAGATTCGCGGTCATCGCCGGACTTATATTGGAGCGCTGCCTGGCCAGATCATTCAGAGCATTCGCCGCGCCGATTGCAACGATCCTGTGATCATGCTGGACGAAATCGACAAGCTGGGCAGGGACTTCCGTGGCGATCCGGCCTCGGCGCTGCTCGAAACGCTCGATCCGGAGCAGAACAACACATTCCGGGACAATTATCTCGACGTCCCGTTCGATCTGTCGAAGGTGCTGTTCATTTGCACGGCGAACCAGCTCGATCCAGTTCCACCTCCGCTGCTGGACAGGATGGAACTGATCTTCCTGCAAGGCTACAGCGAAGAGGAGAAACTGCATATTGCCAACCGCTATCTGATTCCGCGCCAGATCAAGGAGAACGGAATCACGCCAGAGCACATCGAGTTCCCGGAGGATGCAGTGCGCTGGTTGACACGGCACTACACGCGCGAAGCCGGGGTTCGCAAACTGGAACAGGTAATCGGCACCGTATGCCGCAAGCAGGCGCGCCGCGTGGTCGAGGGCAAGACGGAAAAGCTCGTCATTACGCGCGATGTGCTCAAGGAATTCCTGGGCGGCATCCAGGTGCGCGTCGAGACCGAGGTTTCCGAGCGTGTGAAGCGGCCGGGCGTAGCTGTCGGGCTGGCATGGACCCCGGCTGGCGGCGACATCCTGTTCATTGAAGCGAACAAGATGAAGGGCAAGGGCGGTTTTACCATGACCGGGCAGATCGGCGAGGTGATGCAGGAATCGATGCAGGCTGCGCTGACCTGGGTTCGGTCGAACGCGGAAAGCCTGGGGCTGGCGGAGGACTTCACCAGGGATATCGACCTGCATATTCATGTGCCGGCCGGAGCGATTCCCAAAGACGGTCCCTCGGCCGGAGTGACGATGGCCACGGTGCTGGCGTCGCTGTTGACCGACACGCCAGTGCGGCCGCTGACGGCTATGACCGGGGAGATTACGCTGAGCGGCAATGTGCTGCCGGTGGGCGGAATCAAAGAAAAGCTCCTGGCTGCGCGCCGGGCCGGAGTGACAACCATCATTCTGCCCGCCGACAACCGCCAGGACGTAGAGGAAGATCTGACTCCTGAACTGATGGAAGGGGTGACCATTCACTACGCGAGCCGCATTGAAGATGTGCTGGCTGTGGCATTGCCCTTGTTGAATGCGCGGCCGGACACGCAACCGGCTGAAGCGGAAACAGAGACCGCGGTGGGCGCTGTGGTCTAAGGGCAAACTGCAATAGTTTAGGCGAGGGGCCGGCGAAACTGCTGGCCCCTTGCTATTTGGCTGGAGAATCGGGCGCTGAAACGAAAGCCGGTGTTTTTGGGAGTCATCGCGGGGAAGATTTTCCCGATGGGCATGCGTGGAATACCTGCATCGTGGACGCCGGCCACATACAGAAACTGTACTAAAGTAATGGCCGTTTGCGCCGATGAAGCAGGAAGAATCCAGTGCGTGGAAGCGCACAAGAAGCGGTGACCATGGCGACCTCACAAGCGATACCCCATCAAATTGTTCCGCTGCATCTTTCCGGAAATACGACCGAGCAACAGAACAAGTTGCTGCAGGAATTTCTTCGCGATGCGGTTCAGGAAGCGTACGGGAAGGCGATTGAGCAACTTGACCGGCAGAGTGCGCAAACGGTGCTCGACATGAACAAGAAGCTCAAGTGCGAAGTTGCCGATCGAGTGGTCGAGATTATTCAACGGCACACGGTGAGCGATAAGTACAAGGACGAGGAAGTGGGCTCAACGCGCGTCTATCCTCCCACGTACCGGGTGCGGCCTGTGGAGGCGCAGGTAACGGAGCTGCGGAAGATGTTTCCCAGCCTGGGCAGTTGCCAGGAGAGGCTTGCCCGCAGGGCGCTGCCGGAGGGCGCGGAGGCATGGTTCGCCATTCCCCGCTGGCAGGCGCTGGCTCCCACGTACAACGAAGCTGTGGAGTTGATGCTCGGGGTTCTTGCAAACAAGCGGAAGTTTTCCAACCGGATTATCGGAAAGCTGAGCGACAAATACCTGCGCCAGAGCGAGCGCTCGAAACTGGCGGAGAAGATTCTGGGCGAGCAACAGGAGGGAAGCGACCTGCTGGTGGTGGGCGCACAGGCCGGCTTGCTGCATCGCGGGTCTTCTGCGCGGCGAACGCGAGTGGCCATGGCGGGCAACGAGTTCGGCCTGGGCGTGTTCGCCATTGGGTGCATTGTGCTCACGCACCCGGAGCGGCTTTCCACCGGGGAGACGCTGATGATTGACTGCAGTGGCGACGAGTATTCGGTGCGCTGCGATTACACCTTCGACCGTGTTCCCTTGTTCGACTACGACATAGCGGGCATCGAGTTCAGCATCTTTTACGAAGACCGGGCGCGGAATCTGTGGGGCACGCCCACCGGTTTTCTCTACAAGATGGTTTGAAGGTTGCCCGATTGACAAAAGCCCTCGAATGCATCCCCTCCTGAATGCCGCCTGCTGCGTCTAAGTAGCAGGCGGTATTCTTTATAGCGTGATGCACGTTATGGTTCTTCCTTTTGGCGTATTGAAAGAATGGTTTGGAAGCGAGTCGATGACCGCGGAATTGCCGGAAGGCGCCACGGTAGCGAATTTGCTCGAGCTTCTGGTTGAGACGCGGCAAGCGATCGCCGATCTGGGTGCTCTGCGGCCGCCAGGGGGGACCGATGTGCAGACGCTGCGTGGCATTGCCGTCAGCGTGAATGCGGAGTATGCCCCTGCAACGCATGTGCTGCGCGACGGAGACGAAGTGGGACTGCTTCCGCCCGTGTCGGGCGGCGCTCCGGGTATGGAGCAAGGTCCGGGCCACGCAACCGCGCTGACCCGCGAGCGGATCGATGCGGAGGGGATTGTGGCCGCATCCAAGCAAGGCGAAGATGGAGCGGTCGTAGTGTTTGACGGCATTGTGCGCAACAACACCCGCGGCCGTGAAACGCTTTACCTCGACTACGAGGCCTATGAGGCGATGGCCGAAAGGCAGATGCTGGAACTGGCTCTTGAAGCGCAAACGAAATTCGGCGTGCGGCAGGTGACGATGATTCACCGGCTGGGGCGTCTCACTGTGGGCGAGACCAGCGTGCTGATCGTGGTGGCGTCGGCGCATCGGGCCCAGGCGTTCGAAGCCTGTCGCTGGCTGATCGACACGCTCAAGAAGACTGTGCCGATATGGAAGAAGGAGACCTTTGCGGATGGGGTTGTTTGGGCGGATGGGGAGGCTTTTCCCGAGGGGCTGGCTGTGGAGCGGGAGGGGTCGCATGAGGGCTGAGATCTGTGGGATCCCAGGTCTCAAGATCGAGACCCTTCGACTAGCTCGGGGCAGGCTCTGGGGCACCCGGCTGTTTGCGTTTACGACGCTGATCTTTACGTGCTTTCCGCCTCTCCCCGCGCAGGACGTCACTCTACACGTCGACGTGAAACTCGTGGATGTCTTTGTCAATGTGACGGATCGCAATGGCGCGATTGTTGGCGGGCTGGCGCGCGAGGATTTTACGGTGAGCGAAGACGGGCGCCCGCAACAGATTGCGGTCTTCGAGCGGCAATCGGAACTGCCGTTGAACATGACCCTGGCTATCGACACCAGTGGCAGCGTGAGGAAAGATCTGACGGAAGAGGCAGATGCGGCGCGGCGTTTTGCGCATGCGATGCTGCGCCCGCAGGACCAGATGAGCCTGCTGCAGTTTGCAACATACGTTACGGAACTGACCCCTTTCACGAACAAGATTGCGCTGATTGACCGCGGGCTGAACCGATTGCATGCCGACCATGCGACGGCGCTCTATGACGCGATTCTGCTGGGCTCCGAGGGGCTGGGATCGAAGGACGGCCGCAAAGTGCTGGTGCTTGTCTCGGACGGCGGCGACACGGCCAACAGCACCACATACAAGCAGGCCCTCGAGTCCGCGCTGCGCCACGAAGTGATGATTTACTCCATCATCGATGTGCCGATTGAGGCCAGTGCGGGGCGCGACCTGGGCGGGGAACATGCGCTGATCACGCTGGCCGAGCAAACCGGCGGCAAGAGTTTCTATGTGAGTGAAGGCGGGCTCGACAAGGCCTTTGCCCAGGTGAGCGACGACCTCCGCACGCAATATTTAATTGGGTATTATCCGCATAATCAGGAACCGGGGTTGATCTTTCACCGCATCGATGTGACTGTCCCCAGGGCGGCGGAGCAGGATTTCAACATCCGTCACAAGACGGGCTACTACGCGGATGCGCCGGCGAGAAAGAACTGATCCAGCCACGCAGATTTCCCGCTAATAAGGGTTCCAGCCGCTTTGCCGATAAACATGGGTAGGGGTATTCTCCCGAAGGTGCGCCCGATGTTTTCGTTTTGTTGGAAGAGCAGATACTCGGTAGGCGTCAGAAAGATGGACCAGCAGCATCAGGCCATCATGGACGGCCTGAATGAACTGCATCAAGAGATGATGAAAGGCAATCGGAATGACGCAGTGACTCCCTTGATCAATAACCTGGTTTCTCTTGCTCGAAAGCACTTCGCCGCGGAGGAGCGGCTCATGGCGTCCGCTGGTTTTCCAGGGCTCGCCGATCATCGCGCCAAACACAGAGAAGTCTCCCGCAAGGTTCAAGAGTTCATCGCCCGTCATGAAAAGGGAGACATGGCCGCGTATAGCCAGTTCATGTATTTTTTGCGCGACTGGTTTACCAAACACATGGAAAACGACGACCGGGAATACGCTCCGTGGCTGGCCGAACACGGTATACGGTAAGTCTTGCGGCGATTGTTGATAGGCAGGTCGGCGATTTGCGGGGACGAAATGCAGTGCGATCGATTTCGCCCAGCAGGTTCAGGGGTGACGAGTGCGGGCTCGCCTTTCGATAAGCTTCTCGGATTCCACGAGCGCCGCGAGCGTCAGATCCTGAAATACAGATGCCTCAAACAGCGATTTTCCGCCTGCATTCATCCTTAGCTCCGGGAGTTTCCTTCTGACGGCGCGGTAGCTGACAAGCATCTCTGGAACCGTTGTGACGTCCCCAGGCTGTCGAAAGATGTTGCGTAATCCCGCCATCACGCCCTTGGGAGTTCCATTGTGAATCTGTGGATCGATCCCGTTTATATCGCTGGTAGACCGTTGCGCTCTATACGGCTCACTCTCGAATACATAGACCCGGTGCCTGCCCTTGGTAAGGCGCGAACGATAGAGCGCAAGGCCAAGTCCTACTGGCATATTGAAGCGGGGAATCCCCTTCGAGAGCTCGATTCGAGAGAGGTCGTGAATTGAGAAATTGGCCCCCTCGATCAAGCTTATGATGGCTTCGAGCCGGCCCTGATTCGGAACGGCAACCGTCGCATTGACGCGCAAGCCGAGCTGGGTCAGCCCGACGATGTAGGCCAAATAGAGGTCTTCAAACTCGTGATCGTATGGGATGTTGAGAAAGACCGACTCTATGCGCCTGCGCTGTGGCACGCAGAACCTATCTCTTACCCCGAACCCTGGAAGCGGTTCGAGAGCGGCTCGACTTCCTGCTGAAAGAGGTGTTGGACCCCGACCTGCCCGTGCTCTTCGACGATTTCCGGCTGGATGGTGTGCTCATGATGGTTCGCACAGCCGCCACGCGCTCGGAACTGAGCCCGAGAATGTGGCCCATTTCTTCGGGAGTAGGCACCGGATTGCCGATCACATGCGCGCTCATGAATTCATTATAGAGAGAATTGCGGCATTCACCTACGGTTCTGCATCTAAAATGACACTATGACCTCTCCTCTTTCTGGACGCCGCCGTTCCAAGGCGCCTCCGCCGGGCGATACCGGCCAGGAAGCGCTCTACCTGCGCTCACTCAGCGATCGCCAGGTTGTTGTTACCGTCAAACTGCGCGACGGGGAAACAGTGCGCGGCTGGATTGAGTACTTCGACGACACGATGCTGCGCCTGACGCGGGAAGGGCAGCCCAACCTGTTCATCTACAAACACCAGATTCGCAGCATCGCTGAAGCCGGGCGACGCCGTGAATCGCGTGTCACTCCCGAGAGAAAGCCGCCTGCGAGTGGAGCAGTTTCAAATGGGTCGGCGTCTTGAGCGGCGCGTCTTCGGACGAATTGGTTTTGGTTCCGAAAGCCGCTGCCATTGCGCGGGAAGCAGGTGCGCGCCTGCGCGAGTTCTTTGCCCAGGGCGTTGAGACCGAGTACAAAGGCGACGTGGACCTGGTCACCGTGGCCGACCGAACGTCGGAAAAGCTGATCCGCGAGCGCCTCGCCGAGGCGTTTCCGGACCACGGCGTCTACGGCGAAGAGGGCACACGGGAGCGCATGGAAGGCGAATTTCGCTGGTACGTTGACCCGCTGGACGGAACCACCAATTTTGCGCACGGGTTTCCGCAGTTTTGCGTTTCCATGGGACTGGAACAACGGCCTGCCGGCATTGCGCCGGAACAGGATGGCACGATCGTGGCCGGGGTGATTTACGACCCCATGCGCGACGAGCTTTTCACGGCGGAGCTGGGACGCGGCGCATGGTTGAACGGCAAGAGGGTGCGGGTCTCGCGCATACCGGATCTGGCCGAATCGCTGGTGGCTACCGGGTTTCCCAGCCGCAAACGGCACGATAGCCCCAACGTGCATTTTTACCAGGAATTCACGCTGCGCTCGCACGGTGTTCGTCGGGCCGGTTCAGCGGCGCTGGATTTGGCCTATGTATCCTGCGGGCGGCTGGAGGCGTTCTGGGAGTTCAATCTGAACCCCTGGGACACAGCGGCTGGAATCCTGCTGGTGCAAGAAGCCGGCGGGCATGTGACGGACTTTGCCGGCGGTGCGTTTCAGCTGAACAGCAATGAGGTTCTGGCAACCAACGGGCTGATTCACGCGGAGATGGTGGGGCTGTTCAAAGACTTGTTCGCGGGCCGCAACCTGGCGCCTATTCCGACGGCGCACGAGTTCGCACAGCGACGAGCGGAGCGAGCGGCGGCTGGACTTCCTCGATAGCTCAATATCAAGGCTGGTTTGCTGGCCGCTTTTGCAGTTCTGCTTGCTGTTTGATTGAGCCGGGCGCCGTCTGAAGGCGTGGCGCAACGTGGATATTCGGCCTTGCGGGCGGTGTTTGCGGCGCTTGGTTGACTGGAGCGCTGTCGGCCCTGGCGGGAATGATCGACTTGGTCTCGGCCTTGTAGCGCTCTGTTACGTCGACCAGCCTTTGGCTCTCAAAGCCGCGCCGTTTGGCGACAATCTTGTAATCGAACATCAAGGTGGAAGTTCCGCCGCCGGACTCGCGCACCTCGAAGCTGGTCCGCGTCTTGTTGATGACGTAGAGCCCCTTCGAGTCGGCATTGGGAGTCAGGAATACGTGGTAGTCCGCGGTCTCGCTCACCGTTTCAGCAAACGTCGGATCGATTTTGACCACACCGACACCATTCTCCAATGTGCCGGAGCCATAATCTTCCATCCAGTTTTCCGCCGACTGCGTGGAATAGGTTTCCACAGTGCGTGCGCCGCCGCCGGTGGTGGCCAGTGTTTTTACCTGCCCTGAGCAGGTCAGATTTCCCCCGCCGCCGATGCCGCAAACGCCGTGCGCCGTGGTTGCTTTCAGGGTCTTGAAAAGACCGGTTGGGCCAGAGGCCAGGTTTTCGACGGCCAAAGTCTCATAAGTTGCGCTGTTGTTGATGAATAGGCCTGCGTAGTTGTTATCGGCGCTCCCGATCACCCCGACGGTAGGTCGTGTAATGCCGTCCGTGACGACGGACGTGTCTCCCCAGGCGCCTGCGACATAGTCATCCGTGACAAGAGTGGCATGTGTATTGCTCAATTCAAACGCGGTCCCGAAGATACCCGCAGTCCCCGCTGCCGGTGTAGAAGTAATACCCCAAACGCCGTCTTGCCCGGTTCCGGGAGTATTCGTCCCATTCGACACAGCATAGACACCGATGCTGCCTGACTCGGCCACCACCGCCCAGCCTGTATCGGCACTTGCATAGAGCCCATCGCCGTTCGTAGCTCTGCCCAACACTCCAACTCCGCCAGTGGCGTCGCCTTCGACCGCATTCCCGACTGTCGCCAACCCCTCGATAGCGTTGCTTTTTCCAAGAGCCTGCACATGCAGCGCTTCGACGGTTGAACTGTTGTTATAGAAGGCTCCGGCATACGCATTATCGGCTGTGCCCAGCACACCAGTGGCTTTTTCATATTGTCCTGGGTTGGGGTTGCCGGTTGTGTCGCCCCACATACCCGCCACGTGGTTGTTGACCAGGGTTCCCAGCTTGGCGTAAGTGTTGCTAAAAGTGAAGGCTTTGCCGGTACTTCCCAAGACAGCGCTCTCACCGTCCTTCGGTGTAACCACATTGCCATAGACCCCGAGCCCGGTGTCTGAGGCGCCGAAAGCCCCGGTCGACTCATTTGTGCCGGCTCCCGTCACTGCTGCGGTGAGAGGGCCTCCATACTGAATCGCCTGAATGTAGCTCTTGAACACATTGCCGATTCCCAGTTGGGGATACAAAGTATTCAGCGTCGCCTCAAGTGCGGCGGTATTCAACCCCAGGCTGACAGCGCCCGATGTGGTTGCCGCGGTAACCGGGCTTGTGGCGCTCACGCTGGTAATGGTTCCGGGAAACGTCTGTCCGGCCGCGAAGCCGATGATCCCTTCGCTGTTGACCGAAAAAAGATTCGTCTTGGTCGATCCCTCCCGGTATTGCATGTAGAATTTGGCACTCGGATTGGCCGTGTTGTTGTTTTCCGGATAAGCAAACAGGACAAAGCTCGGCGTGATCGGAGCTTTTGTGGTTGACGACCAGACCGAGGCCGAAAAATTCAAAAACTGTGAGTAATAGCTGGAAGATGAGGTTGCCGTGGCGTTGGCGGGCAAGGTCAAGGTGCCACGAAATTGAGCGGTTCCGTTCACGTCGAGCGTGGCCGCCGGCGTGGCTTCGTTGATGCCGATATCCGAGCCCACTTGCGTGATTTCCGAGTTGCCCTGCGCGCTTGCCCCGGTCCACAGCGGAACGGTGCCGGCGGTGCCCGAGCCGGCCACATCGAACGGAGTAATCGCTGGAGCCGCGCTCCCGGTCTGCGCGGACTGGGCCAACTGGGCGAATTGTTCCTGGGTCACAAAATCCGAAGCGGCATGTCCGGCCAGCGACTCGGCGTCGGCCGACTTCATGGCATAGGGAACGCTGGACAACAGCACGCGCTCCTGCTCCGGAGCACGCTCCACGCCGATGCACAGCCAGCGCGCCGCGCCGCCGGCAAACACTGACTGCGGCAGGCCTGCCGGGTTCGCGCTGCCGAGCAGCACGGAGTAGGAACCGTCTTCGCCTACTGTTACGTGTTGCGTCTCCGTCCACAGCGGCTCACCGCCCTCGGCAGCAGCATAGATACGGAACTCGGCTTCCACGGTCTCTCCGGCTCGGCTGGCTAACCTGCCGGCGTATCGCACTTGTTGCGGAACTACCGGAACGACTGCCACAGCCGGCGCTTCCATGCTCTGCGAAGCTTCCTGCGCGGAGGCGGGTGCGGACGCGCCGATGGTAAGCGGAATCGAAATCAGCAACACGGCCAGCGTTGAACGCACCGTCACGCAGATAAAAGCGGAAATCCTGCCTGAATTTTGCATACAAATCTCTTTTCTTCACCTGCCGGAGCAGTCCGGCTTATTGGGGAGATATGGGGATAGGAACACTCGATATGTGGTTTCAGAGGGCTTTTTGTGACAATGAGAAATGCTGAGGCGACTCAGTTCAAACCTTACCGGCGTGGTGAGAATGCGCGTTTCGCTGAAAAACGGGACAGATTCCGCGAGAGGATTGCCGGGATTCCCGCATGGCAAAACTTGACGCGCGGAAGGCGAGTCAGCGTTTGGGGTCGTGTGCTACTATCAGCGTCGAGAGTCAGTCTCGCGGAGAATTCTTCAGATGGCATACGTCATTGCAGAACCCTGTATCGGCACCAAGGACACCGCCTGTGTGGACGCCTGTCCTGTCGATTGCA
>Ga0182012_10001236_pt1 | contig 28178 bp, 13 predicted proteins | sample 612S2SmetaG_FD_120486 | JGI IMG/M metagenome (GOLD analysis project Ga0182012, IMG submission 120486) | Permafrost microbial communities from Stordalen Mire, Sweden - 612S2S metaG | ecosystem: Environmental > Terrestrial > Soil > Wetlands > Permafrost | place: Sweden: Stordalen | collected...
GAAGGTGGGTTTGGAGGGCAGCGGAAAAAGGGGACACGCCTGCGAAATCGGGGGAATTAAATTCTGCATAGACTCGGGCGAGTTTGGCCCTTTCCCGAAAACTTATTGAGCTTGACGATCTTGCCAGATTGAACCCGGCCCCCTTAACCGAGAGCATCTCCTGGTTCCGAGAATCTTCCGGCGCCTGCCCATGTTTTCATCCCCTCCTGTGGCGGCCGTTTCCAGTCCGCCACGACCGTTCACAAATTTCCCAAAACTATTTTTGTACTGTTCTCAACCACTTACGGCCAACCCCGGCCCTTCACCGTTCGCCCTCGTCATAGACTCAAGCCAGAAATGCAGATTCATACTTCATGCAAATTTACACAAACCGTCATGGCAGTACCCCAACTGCGCCCACGCGCCCACCGCCCCAAAAACCCGATTCATTCCCGCGACTCGCATATTATTTTTTATAGGCGGGAACGAATCGCCTCCCAACCCGCCATTTCGCCCATGAAAATTACCGACATTCGCGCCACCACCGTCACTGTCCCGCTCCACGCCGCCCTCCGCCACGCCAACGGCTGTCACTGGGGCCGCTTCGTCCGCACCATCGTCGAAGTCGAAACTGATAACGGTCTCATCGGCCTCGGCGAAATGGGCGGCGGCGGCGAATCGGCCGAAGCCGTCATCCGCGCCATGAAAAGCTACCTGCTGGGCCACGATCCCGCGCATCTCGAACAAATGCGCTTCCTCATCGCCAATCCCACTGCCTCGCTCTACAACAACCGCACGCAAATTCTCGCCGCCCTCGAATTCGCCTGCCTCGATCTTCTCGGCCAGCACTGGGGCGTTCCCGTCCATCAAATCCTCGGCGGCAAACTGCGCAGCCACGTCCCCTTTGCGTCTTACTGCTTCTTCCGCTACGCTACCCCTCACACCGGCGTCGCCGAAGTCCGCACTGCGGATCAACTCATCGCCTTCGCCCGCGCCGCCAAACAGCAGCATGGTTTCACCACTCACAAGCTCAAAGCCGGCGTCTTCCCGCCCGCTCACGAGCTGGAACTCTTCCGCGCCCTCGCCCAAACGTTTCCGCAAGACCGCGTGCGGTTTGATCCCAACGCCGTCTGGTCCACCGAACAAGCCATCCGCTTCGGGCAAGCCATCGAAGATCTCAACAACGATTACCTCGAAGACCCCGTCTACGGCCTCAACGGTATGCGCCGCACTCGCGAAAAAGTGCGCCTCCCGCTCGCCACCAATACCGTTGTGGTGAACTTCGAACAACTCGCCGCCAACATTCTCGATCCCGCCGTCGACGTCATTCTCCTCGATACCACTTTCTGGGGCGGCATCCGTCCCTGCCTCAAAGCCGCCGGCGTTTGTGAGACGTTCCAGTTCGGCGTCGCCGTCCACTCCTCCGGCGAACTCGGAATCCAGTTAGCAACCATGCTGCACCTCGGAGCCGTCCTCCCAAATCTCTCCTTCGCCGCCGACGCCCACTACCATCACCTAACTGACGACATTATCGAAGGCGGCTTGCTCAAGTACGAAAACGGTGCTATCAAAGTGCCGGACACTCCCGGCCTCGGAGTCAAACTGAATCGCGAGAAACTCCGGCAGTATCAGGAGCTCTACCAGGAACTCGGCCCTTATCCTTACGATCAAGATCCCGCCCGTCCCGGTTGGGCGCCCATCCTCCCGAATGACCGTTGGGCCGACCCTAACGACGAAAGGTATCCAGCCGCGCTAGGTTAACCATGGCGAAGAACTGTCTCGATCTAACTGGCAAAGTCGCCGTCGTTTTCGGCGCATCCTCGGGCCTCGGCAAAGCCATCAGTCTCGGGCTCGCCGAGCACGGCGCAAACGTCGTCCCGAGCGCCCGCAGATCTGCCGACTTCCCCAGCGACGTCACTGACCGCGCCTCCGTTCGTCGTCTCCGCGACGTAGTGTTGGCTGACCTCGGCCGCATTGATATTCTTGTCAATGCTGCTGGTCAAACTTTTCGCCAACCAACCCTCGCCGTCGAAAACGCTCAATGGGACGCGCTGTTCGAAACCAACCTAACCGGGGTCCTCCACACGTGCCAGGAGTTCTATGCGCCGCTGAAGGCCAGCGGTGCGGGACGAATCATCAACATCGCCTCTCTCGGCTCGTTCGTCGCCTTTCACGAAGTAGCCGCCTATTGCGCCTCCAAAGCCGCCGTTCTCTCACTCACTCGCAGCCTCTCCTGCGAATGGGCGGCCGATAACATCTGCGTCAACGCCATCGCGCCCGGCGTCTTCCCCACCGAACTCAACGCCCATCTGCTCACCGGCACCGAGCGCGGCCGCGAAATCCTCCAACGCACTCCCATGAAGCGTTTCGGCGATCCGCGCGAACTCATTGGCGCAGCCGTCCTCCTCGCCTCTGACGCCGCCAGTTTCATCACCGGCCACTGCCTCGTCGTCGACGGCGGCTACCTCGCCTCCGGAGTCAATTCATGACCAGGAAACACTGGGGACGTGAGGCCGAGAAAAAGAGGGGACACTCCGGACTCCCGTTAATCTTCCCGCCAAGGTTAATGCAGCAGGGGTGTCCCCTCTTTTTCGCTGCCCTCCTGACACTCTCTGCTGCCAACGCCGAAACTGGCCGGCAAGCCTGGCTCCGCTACCAACCCACCCAAAAATCTACCCAAACCATAGTCGAACTCGGCAATGCTCCCGAACTAACCTCCGCTTCTCAAGAACTATCTCTCGCCTTAGGCGCTCGCATAACCCACACTCTCACCAATAATTCCGTCGTTCTCGGCACTGTCGACCAAATGAACTTCGCCTCCTTTCCCGGTCTCCAACCCGGTGGTTATTGCCTTCGCACCATCCCCACGAAACATCTTTCCGTCATCACAGCCCTCGACCCCCCCGGCGTCCTACACGGCACATTCGCCTGGATCAGACACCTCACCCTCGGAGACAACCTCTCCCAACTCAATGAAACCAGCAACCCCTCCGTCCCCATCCGCTGGGTCAATGAATGGGACAACCTTGATGGCTCCATCGAACGAGGCTACGGCGGCCGCTCCATCTTCTTCGAAAGCAACAACGTCTTGCCCGATCTCACCCGCGCCGGCCGATACGCCCGTCTCCTCGCCTCCATCGGCATCAACAGTTGCACCGTGAACAACGTAAATGCGAATCCCCGCGTTCTCACCTCCGAATTCCTCCCACAAATTGCCCGCGTCGCCGCCGCCTTCCGCCCGTGGGGCGTCAAGCTATCCTTGTCTGTCGATTTCGCCAGCCCCAAGACCATCGGCGGCCTCGACACGTTCGATCCCTTAGACCCCCGCATCATCGCCTGGTGGAATGCCAAGACAGAAGAAATCTATCGCCTTATCCCCGATTTCGCCGGCTTCGTTTTGAAAGCCGATAGCGAAGGCCGGGTCGGTCCCTCCACCTATGGCCGCACCCATGCCGAAGCCGCCAATCTGCTCGCCAATGCCCTCAAACCTCACGGCGGCATCCTCATTTATCGCGGCTTTGTTTACGATCATCACGCTGATTGGCGCAATCTGAAAAATGACCGCGCCCGCGCCGCTTATGATAACTTCGCACCCTTCAACGGCCAGTTCGCCGAAAACGCCTTCGTCCAAGTCAAGCACGGGCCCATCGATTTTCAAGCCCGCGAACCCGTCTCCCCGCTTATCGCTGCCCTCACCAAAACTCACGAGACTCTCGAACTGCAAATCACCCAGGAATACACCGGCCAGCAGCGCCATCTCTGTTACCTCGCACCTATGTGGAAACAGGTTCTCGATTTTGACCTCAGAGTCGGTGGCGCGCACACTCCTGTCGGTAAACTCGTCTCCGGCCTCGTAGGCGTCGCCAACGTCGGTCGCGATGATAATTGGCTGGGCGCTGACTTGGCCATGGCCAATCTCTACGCCTTCGGCCGCCTCGCTTGGCAGCCCAGTCTTACCGCCGAACAAATCGCCCGCGAATGGGCCGCTCAAACCTTCGGCAACAATAGACGCGTCGTCGATACCATTACTCAACTCGAAATGGATTCCTGGCCTGTGTACGAAGGCTATACCGGACCCCTCGGGCTGGGCACTCTTACCGATATTCTCCGCGGCCACTACGGCCCCGGCATCGAATCCGCTGAACGAAACGGTTGGGGTCAATGGATTCGCGCCGGCCACGAAGGCATCGGCATGGATCGCACGGTCGCCACCGGCACCGGCTTCATTGGCCAATATCCCCCGGAGGTTGCTCACATGTATGAATCTCTCAAAGAGTGTCCCGACGAACTCGTTTTATTCATGCACCATCTCCCATACACCTACGTTCTTCACTCCGGCAAGACAATCATTCAGCACATCTACGACTCGCACTACGCCGCAGCCGAAGCCGCCCAACAATTCCCCGAGCGGTGGCGAACTCTAAATGGTCTAGTCGATCAAGAAAGATTCACCGCTGTGCTAAACAGACTGGCATATCAGGCAGGCCATGCCATCGTCTGGCGCGACGCAATTTGCAGCTGGTTCCTGCGCGAATCCGGCATTCCAGACTCAGCCGGCCGCGCCGGCCACTTCCCCGATCGCATCGAAGCCGAGGCAATGCAACTGAGCGGTTACGCCATGACAGATGTAACTCCGTGGGAGGATGCCTCCGGCGGCAAAGCCATCACCTGCGGCCTGGCCAACTGTACCGCTGCGTTCGCCTTCCACGGAACTGCCGGCAAATACGATATCGCGGTCCAATATTTCGACGTGAACACCGGCGCAGCCCGCTTCACGCTCAAGCTGGGGAACGACATTCTCCGCAGCTGGCTCGCCGACGATCATTTCCCAACCAAGGAACTCAACGGCGATTCATCCACCCGTATCACCATTCGCAACGTCAAACTGCGGCCCGAAGACACCATGACCCTCGAAGGCACTCCCGATAACGGTGATCGTGCGGCTATCGACTATCTCGAAATCAGGCGGAGTCGATGAACCTGCTACTGTTGCGCGAGGAGCGTCGCAACAGCCACCGAAAAGCCCGGCAAAAGAGCCGATTCCAGAGCGGAGCTTCCCTCGAACAGCCGAATGCCTGCCTTGGTTCGTATCTGCAGCTCAACGTTTTCGACATCAAGGAGCCAAACCTCCTGGCTTCCCGCACTCAAATAGTCTTTAATCTTGCGGTTTATATCTATCGCATGCTCGGAAGGCGAGAGGACTTCCACCGCAATGTCCGGCGCAAATGGAACGGGAGCCTTTTTCAAATCGATTTTCTTCCAGCGCTCGCCCAGAAATATCGAAAAGTCCGGCTTGCGAACTGTATCTTCGCCGATTTGGCAATCGGTCTCGCTCATCGCTCCGCCGATAGTTTGGCGGTCGAAATAGTTCCGAATCAACTGAATCAGCCGATCGCGGACGATGTTATGCAAAGGTGTTGCGCTAGACAAAGGGACCAACTCTCCATCAACCAATTCATATGCTTCGGTGTCCGCCGTTTCCATCCTGGCGAACTCTTCCACGGTCATCAGCGCTTCGGTAGCCATCTGCCTGTCATTTTATCGCAATACGGCAATTCTGGGTTAAACTTTACTATGCGAATTCTTTTCCTTTTCGCTTCCGCTTTTGCCCTGCTTTCGCCCTCTCCGCTAGCAGCATCGATTAACCGTCTCAACCTTGGCGCACAACTCACGTCTCAGGCTGTAACCTTCCGGGTCTATTCGGCAACGGCTAGCAGAGTCGAAGTCGATCTCTTTGCCGTTCCCATTGGCGCCAACGAAGTGGCTCGCATCTCTCTCACGCCAGATAACGCCACCTCCGTCTGGTCCGCCACTGTGCCGCTCTCAACCGTGCGTACTCAATACAAAATCAGCGGCACGATCTATTATGGCTACCGCGCCTGGGGTCCAAATTGGCCATTCGATCCCGCCTGGACCAAAGGCAGTGACAAAGGGTTTGTCAGTGATGTGGACGGGGCAGGGAACCGCTTCAACCCAAACAAGCTGCTACTCGATCCCTATGCCCACGAAATCAGTCATGATCCCGAAACTCCCCAAAATCTCGATGGCACGGTATTCGCTTCCGGTTCCAAGTACCGTCTCAAAGATAGTGGTGAGCTAGCTCCCAAGGGGATCGTATTAGCTGCCTTGCCGGCCACTGCGCAGCATGTTCCTACGTTACTTAAAGACGACATCATTTACGAGGTCAATCTCCGAGGCCTCACGGAGAGCGATCAGTCGATTCCCCAAAACCTCCGTGGCACCTATGCGGGCGCGGCTAAGAAGGTGTCGTATCTCAAGTCTCTGGGTGTCACGGCTGTAGAGTTCCTGCCATTGCAGGAAACACAAAACGATGCCAACGACGCCGATCCCGCTTCAGCCAATTACTGGGGCTACATGACTCTCAATTACTTCGCTCCCGACCGGCGCTATTCGTCTGATAAATCTCCCGGCGGTCCTTCGCGTGAGCTGCGAGAGATGATAAAGGCATTCCATGCCGCCAAGCTAAAAGTATTCGTCGATGTTGTCTATAACCACACCGGCGAAGGTTACGCCTGGAATGCCAACGATCCTTCCACCTATAACCTCCTATCCTGGCGCGGGCTCGATAATCAAGCCTATTACCTGCTCACCAGCGACCATCAGTCGAATTACGACAACACCGGCGTCGGCGGAGATTACAACACGGCCAACACAGTCGCTCAGGATTTGATCGTCGATTCACTAGCGTATTGGCACAATGCGTTTGGCGTAGACGGCTTTCGTTTCGACTTAGCACCCGTGTTAGGCAATACCTGTACCGAAGGCTGTTTCCATTACGACAAGCTGTCTCCCGCCACTGCCACCAATCGGCTCGCCCGCGAATTGCCGGGCGTGACTCTCATCGCCGAGCCCTGGGCGCCGCTCGGTGGCGTTTATGAACTGGGCGATTTCCCCTCCGGTTGGTCTGATTGGAACGACAAGTTTCGCGATCTGATGCGCAAAAGCCAAAATAAGTTAGGCGTTGAAACGTTCACCACCGGCGATCTTGCCACCCGCTTTGCCGGCTCCTCCGATCTCTTTCAAAACAACGGCCGCAAACCCTGGAACTCCATCAATTTCATTGATGTTCACGACGGCCTGACATTGGCCGATGTCTATAGCTTTACCGAAGACGATGAGAGTTGGAATCAAGGAGGCGATCATGCCGCGCAAATCCGCGCCGCCCGTACCGGCCTTGCCCTCGTTCTTCTCAGCGCCGGCACGCCCATGTTCGCCGGCGGCGATGAATTCCTGCGTTCGCTGGCCGGAAACGAGAACGCGTACAACATAGACACCGCCACCAACTGGCTCAACTACAACTGGAGCCCCGAACAAACCGCTTTCAAAGCTTACGCGCATTCGCTGATTTCCTTCCGCGAAGCGCACGCCGCTTTGCGCCCCGCCGATTTCTATAACGCGGATCAAGTGCGCTGGTATCAGCCTTCCGGCGACATCGCCGACGCCAGTTACTTCGGCAACCCCGACAACCATGCTCTCGGCTGGTGGCTCAACGGTGCGGCGCTTGGCGATTCAGCTCCCGCACTTTTTATCGGCTACAACGCCTGGTCCGGTAGCGTCACCTTTAATCTGCCTTCGCCACCGCCTGGAAAATCGTGGGTGCGCATCATTGACAGTTCGAGCGGCGATCTCAACGCCGCGCCCATTGCCCAACAATACACTCTGTCGCCGCGCAGTATCGTCGCCGCCATAGCCCGCTGAGCTTCGCGCTATGTTATTCTCAACATTGTCAGGACTTTTCGGACAGGTGGGTGAGTGGTTAAAGCCAACAGACTGTAAATCTGTCCCTCCTTGCGAGGTACGAAGGTTCGAATCCTTCCCTGTCCACCATGTAAAGGCCCTAGGCCCCAGCCTGTTAGGCCGTTGTAGCTCAAATGGTAGAGCGCGTCCTTGGTAAGGACGAGGTAGTCGGTTCAATCCCGACCAACGGCTCCATCATTCTTATATGCCCAAACGAGCTGTGGTGATCGGCGCCGGCCCCGCCGGTCTAACCGCTGCCTATGAGCTGCTAAAACGCACCGATATCGTCCCCATCATTCTTGAGCAGAGCGAATATCTGGGTGGTTTGGCGCGCACCGTGAATTACAAGGGCAACCGCATCGATATCGGCGGCCACCGTTTCTTCTCTAAATCCACCCGCGTCATGGATTGGTGGCTGAACATCTTGCCGCTCGAAGCGGACGTTCCCGGTGACGTGCAAATCGCTTATCAAGGCAAAACCGCCAGTCTGCCCCAACCAGCCAATGCGACTGCTCCTCAAAACGCCGACAAAGTGATGCTGCTGCGCCAACGCAAGTCGCGCATTTATTTCATGCGCCAATTGTTTTCCTATCCCATAAGCTTAAGCCCCGACACTTTGCGTAAATTGGGTTTGGTGCGAACCGTCCGGATTGCGCTCAGTTATCTCCACGCGGCGGTTTTCCCTATTCGCGACGAACGCAATTTGGAACAGTTCTTTATCAACCGCTTTGGCCGCGAGTTGTATCAGACGTTTTTCAAGTCTTACACCGAAAAAGTTTGGGGTCTTCCCTGCAAGGAGATTAGCGCGGAATGGGGCGCGCAGCGCGTCAAAGGGCTCTCGATTCTTAAAACGCTGACTCACTTTTTTCGCGGCAAAACAGACTTTGCGCAAAAGAATATTGAAACTTCATTGATTGAACAATTTCTTTATCCCAAATTCGGGCCTGGCCAGATGTGGGAGGAAGTAGGGCGTCAAGTGTGCGAATCAGGCGGCGAAATTCTGTGCGGCTGGTCGGTGGAGAAAATTGAGAGAACCGAAGATGGCCGCATCACCGCTGTCATCGCGCGTCACGCTCATACACAGGAATCGCGCCGTTTCAGCGGCGATTACTTCTTCTCCACCATGCCTGTCAAAGACCTCATCGCCGGCATGCAGCCCAGCGCTCCGCAGGATATCAAGGATATTGCGGGCGGCTTGCTCTATCGAGACTTTATTACGGTCGGACTTCTTTGCGAACAAGTGAAGCTGCGGGAACCGTCAGGCGAGCTGGCTAAAGATAACTGGATGTATATTCAGGAGCCAGACGTGCTAGTGGGCCGGCTACAAATCTTCAATAATTGGAGTTCCGCCATGGTGGCGGATCCGTCGAAAACTTGGATCGGTTTAGAATATTTCTGCAATGAGTCAGATCCGCTTTGGAAAAAAAACGATAAAGAAATCATTGAACTTGCTAAGTCGGAGATGGCCACGCTAAACATAGTCGACGGCGAAGCAGTGTCGGATGCCATTGTGATTCGCATGCCCAAGACCTACCCCGTTTATTTCGGTTCTTACGCGCAGTTTCCTGAAGTCATTCAGTGGATCAATAATTTCGACAACTTATTCCTCATCGGTCGCAACGGCATGCACAAGTACAACAATCAGGATCACTCCATGCTCACCGCCATGACTGCGGTCGATAATATTCTCGCCGGTATCCGCAGCCGCGATAGCCTTTGGGCGCTCAACACCGAGTCCGAATACCACGAAGAAAAGTAGTCTCTCTTAGTCAACCCCGCCGGCGATCCTCCATGACCACATCAGGAAAGAGGTTGCAGTTAGGTCGATGGCCGGCTCGGTTGTGCTGTAAGACTGCACGTTGTCCTGATAAAAAGCGGTCGCTCCGCCATTGTACGCACCATCGTTTCCATTGAAAATCGCGAAAGTGTCGATGCCATTGGCCGGGCAGAGATTCATACCGTCGACGATGCCGGAGGTAGTGTAGCCAGCCGGGCCTTCCGAAGCCGCGCCCCATAACACGGCCGTTCCGCCCGACGTTCCATTCAACGATCCGGCTAAATTTGCGACTTGATGCTGGATACAGTTAGGGAAGGTAGCGCTGCCATCGCCAACAATGAAGGAACTGCCCCACGGATTCGCACCGAGCACATTGGCCATCCATCGTTGCGCGTACACATTGTATTTGGGATTGCCTGTCAGATAGAACGCTTCGCTCGCCATCACCGAAATACCGCCTCCGTGCGAGGTGGTGTCGCTGCTCCAAGAGGCTCCGAAACCCCAAGCATCGCCACTCGCTTGAGTAATGGCGTCATCCACCTGTTTGAGCAATTGTGAGCGGATGCCAATTTCGTCAATCGCCAAACCTTTGGGATTGCCCGCTTCGCGCAGAGCGCGGTAGAGCTCGAAATGCGCCAAGCCGCTGACATCATAGAGATTCAGTGTGTCGCTTTCTCCGTTCTGATAAATGTCATTGATATAAGCCTGAGCGAACTTTGCAGCGTGAGCTAGATAGAGAGTGGGATCGGTGTGAAGCAGGCCCGCCGGAAGTTTGCCAGATACTTTGGCGCAGTGCAGGGCAAAATACAACTCGCTGGCTCCGAGTTCCATGTCATCGGTCCAAACGGTCTCGGGATAGCCGTCGAAAGGAATGATCGTCAGCAAGCACCCTGAGGTGCAAGTTCCCGAACCGACTGAATTTGCCGGATCACTGAATGAAGTGTCAGCCAGATCAAAGATATCCTCGGCGTTTTTAAGGCACTGTGCAGCCAGCGCGGGATTGTTGCGTTCATTCAGCTGATAGCAAACCGCGAAATCCGCAGCCAGTCGTCCAGCGAGATTTGGACTGATTTTCGCACCCGCCGGGGCAGCCTGAAATACCGGGCGATGGCAGATATAGGTGCTGTTTTCCGGGCAACCGGTCCAATTATCGTCGGCTTGTGGGAGGCGCCAAATGTCGTAGTCACTCAAGAAATCAAAATTGTCCCAATCCTGGCTGTTTCCCACCTGGTAATAAAGAGTCTTGGTCTTGTGATCCCACATTTTCATGAGGAAATTTATTCCGAACTCTGTTTCGGAGGTGAAGTTGGCAGAGGTGGGAGCACCGGGCGTATTACCGGCATAGGAAATAGCGTTCGGCGGTGCCGGGGGTCGAAACGGCGCGCCGGGTCCCATCTGCTTGGGAAAATCGCGTACCCCAATTTCCTGTAGGGCAAGCGCATAGCTGACGGTCTCGACATACTTCATGTAATCACCGGCATCCCACCAGCCACCTGTTGCGTCAATCACCGCGCCGGTCGGATTGAGTGGATTGGTGGTTGTGGCAATGTTGTCGTTGTCGTCTAAGGGCGGAGTTTTATAGACTACGGCGTGCTTATCATTCAAATGTCCGGGCGCGCTACGCAGACTGTTCTTCACATAGTCTGCACCGTCGCGCTCGGATTCGTAGAAGAATTTGGAATTCAGCAGGAGACCCGAATAGAGCGTTTCCGGTGAAGCAACTGCGAAATCGGGAGAGGTCGCAGTTACGGGTCCTGAGACGGCGATGGAATATTGAAGTGCGGAGGGAACGTTGAAGTCGAGCGCATATACCTGATAGGTCAATGTCGTACTGTTACTCCAAGTACCTAAGAGTGAGCCGATCGCGGCGGAGTAAACCGCTTTGCCTTTAGCGTTGAGAACTCGGAAGGTAGCTCCTGTCTCCGCCACGTTGGACATTAAATAAGCCCGGTAGGGCGCGTGGCCCGCTTCATATCCCACTTGACTTACACGCACAAAAGCCTCCGCTGCCTTGCCGGTGTTTGGGAGGGTGAGACTGCTCAAGGCGGCCGCCGTAATGATAAGAATTCGTCGCATCGTTTTTGAATTATACGCGATGCGAAATTCTGCGCAGAGTAGCTAATCTAAATGAAGTTGTTCAGTGACCGCACGATGGGCCTCCAGCATAGCCGCGTCAGTGTGCGGGCTGGCGGCGGCATCGGCGTTGGCGATGGAGATTCGTCCAAAGGGCTGCCGAGCTTTCACACAGGGTCTGTCAGTAGTGGACGTGAACACCCACTCCATGGGATCGTACAAGCTGTTATAGGTGTACGCATAGCCGTGCGGCCAGCGGTTTACCGTTATCGCCAGAATGTCTTGTGCCGGATCAAAGCCGCCGGGACTCAACATTCGTGTGAGTTGCTCGCGAATCTTGCGCTCGAAAACCGGGAAGGGAGTAGCTAACAATTCCGCCCGACCGATATGATGCTGTTCCTTGCGAGGCTTGCCGGGCGAATTAGGGCAACGCTCCATTTGCAGCACAATAGGCTCCTCGGGGGACTGTGGATGTTGATAATCTCCCAAACTCACCGCTTCCGCCAGACCAACCTGCGGATGATACATGGATGGCGCACTGATGGAATTAACTCCCAGGCGGTGAAAGCTGTTCCAATTCCTAAGGGCAACGTTGGTGTAGACAATAGGCCCTTTGACTCCAAAAGCCAGCGCTTTCTTCTGCGCTTCCGGCAGTGAAGGGACCAGGTATGGAATCATCATGTTCCAACAGGCTAAAACACAACGTTGTCCGCGAACCCGGTATGACTTACCGCCAGCCAGATAGGTGACTGAAACCTCTTTAGCGCCATTAGACTGATCTACATTGACCACAGTACTGTTTAGGCGGATTCTTGCCGGCTGACTGGCACGATCAAGACGAGAGTAATTAACAGTCGAGGTAGATACGTCCTCCATGCTTTTCCCCGGAACAGCGTCTGGAATGAGCCAGCGTACCAAGAGCCTCGCAACCGTGGCGTTGCCGTCGGGAAAGTGGATTTCTCCACCACCGCCCGCCGCTTTCTGCCGGCCATGTTGGCCGCCGGGAAGATCCGCCAGGACGCCATCCGGTGTCGGGTCGAGATGCATGCCGGCAAAGCCAGGTAAACCCATTTCCCAACAAAAAAGCGCAGGCGTCGCATCCGTACCGACACAAAAATAACCTTCGGGGACATGCTGGAAGAACCAGGGAATTTGTTTGTCTGTTTTGGCCAGATTCAGCAGAAAATCGTTGTAACTCATTTTGGCGAGACGAGCTTTTTTCTCGGCTGAGGAAAGCCCAGGCATATAATCCGGCTGCTTGGGATCAAAAAACCTCAATAGGTCAGCTTTGGCGGCCTCGGAAAGCTGCGAATGGGCCAACACTTCGGGCGAGAAGCCACCGCGCCGGCCCATGCGTATTAATTGGTCACTGCCGAAGGTTTCTTTGTCGAAGAAATAGCCGCTGCCCATTCCCAGTGACGAATAGAGCTGACGATTCTTGCGGTTAGCCGACTGATAACGATCAAGATCGATGCCAACGTCCTGTAAGAGTTGTTTTGCAGGCGCGTTATAGCGAAGGGGCGATTCAATGTTTAAGGTTCCACCATTCAGCACCAGGAGCTTCTCTTTATAACGGAACTCATTGCGTTTAGCATGACCCCCAAAATCGTCATGATTATCGAGAATTAGTACCTTTGCCGAGCGGCCCGCTTCTTTCAAGAAGAAATAACCAGCCGATAGACCACTGATTCCGCCTCCCACGACCACGAGATCGTACGTCTCATGAGTGTCTTCGGCGGATGCCGGATCTATGCCGCGGTTATCGCGTAATCTGTGGGCCGCCTCGTATGAACCCTCGTGGCTGCCGCGCATGCCTGTTAGTGCGGGTGGATAATAACCTGGCGCGTCTTGCGCTTCGTTTCCAGCGGCCCACGAATTAGCCGGTAGCGCGGTTGAACCTAACGCCACCGCCACACCGTTCAGTAGGTCACGGCGGCTTATGTGCCGGTCGAGCCCAAGTTGTTTGTCTGTGAAATGATCCATGAAAGTCTCAAAATAGAAGTTTTAACGCCACTTGAATCAGACGGGGGTCACGGGCTTGGGTAATTTTGCCAAAGTTAGAGCCGTCGGAGAAGTTGCCGTCGGGATTATAGAATTGAGCGTGATTAAACGCATTGAAAAATTCAGCGCGGAATTGGGTTTGGATGCGTTCTGTCAAATGAGTGTTCTTCAGGAATGATATATCAAGGTTCACGATTCCTGGTCCGCAGCATAAGGTTCTGGGGCTGTTCCCAATGCTACCCAAGGCTTGATTGGTAAACAGATTTGGATTGAAGAACTGATTGGTCACCAATGAGCATGGGGTCCCGGAGTTGCCGCCCGTGCCGGCGGAACAGCCCTTTATTTTAGCGCCTTGCGTGGTGAATGGGCCAGTCATGTCCGGTTCGCCCGCGGGCTCGAAATCGTAGCTGTTCAGGAGTTCCTGGTCGCTGGCGGAGAGAATGCGCATTGGAAGGCCACTTTGCAGTGTAAGGATGCCGGAGATGCTCCAACCATTCGAGACCACGCCGGTAACGCCGTGCATTTTGGGCACCGGTAATTCCCAGTCGAAACTACCTACAAAACGGTTATACGGATTGAATGTGGAAGCCGAATAGCTCCTCCGGAAGTTGAACGGATCTAGCTCGCCCTCAAAGCTGGAAGCATTGTCGAAAGATTTGCTGTGTGTGTAGGCGACATCGAACTGCAATCCTTTGGTAAAGCGTTTTTCGATGCTGAGCTGTAACGCGTTGTAGTTCGACCAAGCTACCGTGTCTTGGGCGAAGATACTTGAGTACACCGGCACTCCATCCGGCGGGCAACCAAGGCCTGTCGTAGGCTGACAAAAAGGCGAAGAATATTTACGGAGGCCGACTAAGGCGATTTGCGGATTGTTTGGCCCGGTGACGGTAGGAACTGAGCCATAGGGTAGATGCAATGTAATTCCGGCAGGTATCGAATTAGCCGGGATGATGAATTGACTATCTTCCTGATAGGGTCCGCAGGCCCTCGGACCCAAAATCTGAATGATATCGAGACAGGTCTGCGAATTCGATGGATTCAGATCGTAACTGCCCAACAGCCGGTGACCCTGTGTTCCTACATAACTGACCTGGAACATGATACTGGCCGTTAACTGCCGCTGAATCGTAACGTTATATTGATCGGCATACTGCGATGGGAGATGCGGCTGGACCGTTCCATAGAGTAGATAGGGCCGGAACAAAGATAAGTCGACAGGCTGGCCCGGCTGGATAAAACCCCCACCATAAGGATTGGGAGAAACCGTGCCGGTCTGGCTCAAGAAAGGAGTGTTGAAGGTGGGTAGACTCAGGATTGTAGTAGCGCTGAGTGGATCTCCCACAAACTGTTCCAGCACGAGTTGCTCAATGGGATTGTAGAAGAGCCCCCATCCCATACGAATACTGGATTTTCCAGGACCACCGGTTAGCAAGCCTAGGAAACCATCCTTCCAGTTTGGACTCCAAGCTAAACCAATACGAGGTGCGAAAGATTTCCAATAGGTGGAGGTGCCACCTCGCGGAATACCCTGTTCGCCGGCTATATCCAGACCCAGAGGGTAAACGGCATCGCCTGGTGAACCAGGGTTACAGTTAGCTGTGCCGAATTGGGAGACGAGCGGATTGGCCGGCAAAAGCTGACACCGCACTGGGCTGGGTTGGCCAGGCCGGAATACGTTTCGGAGGTTCTCCAACATGCCGAATGGCGTGTTCAACTCCCAGCGCAGGCCGTAATTCAGAGTTAGACTTGGGCTGAGTTTCCAACTGTCCTGGCCAAATAGATAGAGCGCATTGCCGCGATATTTCCAGGCATTTTGTGGAACCGTGTTGCCGCCTTGATTATACGTGTCGGGAATGCCCAACAAGTAATCGGAGAAGAAATCCTGCGATCCGACCGAGTTGGGAGATAATCCTCCGAAACTGAAAGAGCCGTCGGCTTCATAGAGAATCAATTGGTCGAACTGCAAGTGCCGGAAATCGACCCCGAATTTTAGAGAGTGGCTGCCGACGATCTGAGAAATGTTGTCCGACCATTGATAGGTATTTCCAAATTGCGGTATTTCGCCGGTAGGCCCGGAGTTGATGCCATAGCTGAAGCCGCCCGAAACATTCACACCGGGCACACCTTGATCGTTGGCCGGCAGTAAGGGCGTAATCCCGAGCCGAGGATTTGCGGGATCTGAAAAGCATTGGGACGCCGGCACCGTCTTACACGAGTTCTGAATCAGATTTGTGTTCGTGGGGTGCAGGTTTGTGAGGTTTCCTTCCCGGTAAAACACGAAACGAGCTTCATTTACTACAGTGGCGTTAGGAGTCCAGGTATAGTTCAAATCTGCCTGTTGATTGCGAATCTTCGTTTGCAAAGGAAACCCGGGTAGATTCACACCGCCATAGAGGCCGCCGAATGGATCGGTCTCGCTGGAATCGTTGAAGTAGTAGTAAGCATCGATACGGTACTTTTCATTGAAGGCATGGCTGAGTCGCTCAGTGAATTGATCTACACTCAGCCCCTCGGTTCGCGAAGTTTGATAGGCATTGGCGCCATCGTTGGGAAGCGGAACGAACTGCTGTAATAAGTCATAGGCGGTCGGGTCGAAACACTGAGCCGGAATTTGGTTGCCGGGAAAGATAGAACTCCAGGGCACGCTGTTCCCGGACGCGGCACTTCCCAGAAACTGTCTGCCAGTAGGATTCATCGCAGTGAGGCAACCAGGGCGCGATTGCATCTGGTTCGCAATCGTCGAACTATTCAAGCTACCCGCGAAGGGCGGCGCTGTTCCGCTGGCGGAAAAATCGCCGGCGCGCTCGGCAGCCGTGGGAACAGTCACCACAGGAGACGGTATTCCCTGCCGAATGCGCCGCGCTTCATAGGAAGTGAAGAAAAAGGTTTTGTCTTTACGAACAGGGCCGCCCAGTGTAAAGCCATACTGATTCTGTTTATAGGGCGATTTGTCGATTTCGAAAAAATTACGGGCGTTCAAAACGTCATTGCGAAAGAACTCATAGGCGTCGCCATGAAACGCATTGGTGCCGGATTTGGTAACTACATTCACCACCGACCCGGAATTGCGTCCGTATTCCGCGTCGAAGGCGTTGGTGATCACACGAAATTCCTGAACCGTATCGGGCGAGGGTTCCACTCCCGGAGCGTTGACGAACAAATCGTTGCCGTCTCCGCCATTCACCATGTAGTTGTTTGAGCGCTCACGGCCGCCATTTACCGAGACAACTCCTGCGCCGCCGCTACCGTAAAATTCCGCCGAACCTTGCTGCTGGCTCGCTCCCGGTTGGAGCAATAGTAGTTGGTAGGTGTCGCGCACATTGAGCGGTAGTTCGGTGATGGAGCGCTGTTCAATGACTGCACCTAGCTGAGTATTGGTTGTTTCCACTTGCGGGGCGACGTCGGAGGCCACCACAACTTGTGACAAGTCTCCTAGCTGCAGGTCCGCGTCGATGACAGCTACGTGGCCGATGGTGACTTCTACATCCGGCTGCAGGTATTGCTTAAAGCCATGGGCATCCACGGTTAAGCGATAATGTGCCGGGGTCAGAGCGGGGAGTTCGTACTCGCCATTCGCATTTGAGACTGCCGTGCGTGACCTGCCGGTACTGACATCAACAGCTTTGATAGCGGCCCCGGCCACCAGCGCGTTGGAAGAGTCTCTCACCACGCCGCGGATGGAGCCTCCAGTTTGTGCCATAAGGGGGAGGGCCGCCAGGAGCACGGTAGAAACAATTGAAATTCGCGCATGAGAACAAGCCATGCAATAGCCTCCAGTATTGAGGGCTGTCTCGCGGCCGCCTAATCTGGCCGGAACTCAGACCTGTACTTGCCGACGAAGCAAGTGAAAAAGGGTGCCGAACGGCGAATTGCTTTTTCAAGAGCGCCATGACCTGTTGGCGTTTTGTTAAGGCTACAATAAACGAATCGAGGCTGTCAATCTAAATCGGGCCAGCGTCCGGAAGGGACATCTATGGCGGATAAATTTGAAGAACTAGGTATGCACCGGAGCATTCCGCGGCGCGACTTCCTCAACGGTGTCGCACTGGGAATTGCAACGGCTCCCTTGGCACTGGGTGCGGAACTTACCCACAGCGCGCAAAATGAATCGGACGGTGAGTCGGCGACTTATCCGCCATTGCGATCGGCATTGCGCGGGAACATCTCGTCGGCCCTCGCGGAATTCGATAAGATTCGTTCCGGCAAGTACCGTGAATTTCCCGTGCCTGATTCGGAAATCCTGGAAGAATACGATCTAGTGATCGTGGGTGGCGGGATATCGGGCTTGGCGGCGGCGCATTTCTACCGCGCCGCGCTTGGTCCAGAACAGCGCATCTTGATTCTGGATAATCACGACGACTTTGGAGGCCACGCGAAGCGCAACGAATTCCATCACGCCGGCCGGACTTACATCGGCTACGGCGGGACGATGGCGATTGCCACTCCCTATCCTTATAGCTATGCCGCGAAGTCTCTGGTGACTGAGCTTGGAATTGATGTCACGCGCAGTAGTTCCATCGCCAACCGGGTGTTAGATAAATACGACTTGCAGCATGCAACGTTTTTTGACAAAGAACACTTTGGGGAAGATCGGGTAGTCACTGGCAACCCACATCAAGGCTCGTTCTTTGCCAAGGCACCGCTCTCTGAAACCGCGCGCCGCGATCTGATGCGGGTTCATGGCAAGAACCCCGATTATCTAGCCGGCCTGACTCCCGCCGAGAAAATGGCCAAATTGCGGCGCATGAGTCATCTGGAATTTCTCCGCGATTGTGCCAAGGTAACGCCCGAAGCGCTGCCATTCTTTTACGGCGAAGGCGCGCGCAATAACAAACGAGTGGATACGATACCAGCGCTCGAAGCGGCGCGCAATGGCGCCCCCGGCTTTAATGGGCTTGGGTTGCATTTGCCGCAGGAATTCAACGAAGGATCCTATTTCCTGCATTTTCCGGATGGCAATGCATCCATAGCCCGGTTGCTGGTCTCGAAACTGGTTCCGAGTGCCATGCCCGGCAATCCAAACATGGATAGCATCGTGCAAACTCGCGCCGAATACAAAAATCTCGATGTTCCTGCCGCGAGTGTTCGTATCCGGCTGGGCAGTTCCGTGGTGCGGGTGCAACACGCTACTGAGCCGGTAGATTCGTCTTCCGTAAAAATTGCTTACCGCCGTGAGGGCAAAACCTACGCAGTGCGCGGCAATTATTGTATTCTGGCTTGCTACAACGCGTTGATTCCAGCTTTGCTGCCGGAGATACCTGGCAAGCAGAAGGAGGCGTTGGCCTACCCGGTGAAGGTTCCTATGATGTATACCAATGTCTTGCTGCGCAACTGGACGGCCTGGCAGAAACTCGGAATTTCGAGCGTGAGTGGCCCCTGCATGTACTACCAACATGCGCAGCTTGACCCTGGCACAACCATGGGAGGTTACCAAGGAGCCACAACGCCGGATGAGCCAATCTTGGTTCATATGATGCGCAATCCCAATAAGCCGGGACTGCCGAGAAAGGAGCAAAACCGCGCTGGGCAGGAGGAACTGCTCAGTATGACCTTCGAGCAACACGAATTCCAGATTCGCGATCAGCTGGGCCGCATCTTGAGGCCCGGTGGATTTGATCCGGCCGAAGATATTCTGGCCATAACCGTTAATAGATGGCCCTATGGATACGCGTATACATATGACACGTTAGCCGATCCGGATGTTCCGCAGGAAGAACGGCCGCACGTGATTGGCCGGAAACGTTTTGGCCGGGTGACGATCGCAAACTCCGACGCGGGAGCGGCCGCCTTCACCAATCAGGCAATAGACGAAGCCAATCGGGCCGTGCAGGAGATTCTGGTCCACCAGGGGCTCACTTGATTCGGCTGATTTGCGTAGCGTGCCTTCTGGTGATCGCTCTATCTTTGAAGGCGGCGCAGAAGGACTCCAGCAAAAATGAGCCCCCCGCTCAGCCTGTGCCTTTCAGCCATAGGAAGCACTTGGAGCTTAATCTCAAATGTGCTGAGTGTCACAGCAATCCTGATCCGGGCGAAGCTATGACGATGCCGGCTGCCACAAAATGCATGTTTTGTCATGTGGCAGTCGCCAAAGATAGTGTCGAGATCCAAAAACTCGCAAATTTAGCCAAGTTAAAACAGGATGTCGCGTGGGTGTTAGTCGCCAAAATCCCAAGTTGGGTTTTCTTCAGTCATCGCATCCATTTGGATGCTGCCGAGAGATGCGAATCGTGTCACGGGCAGGTGTCAAATATGGAGGTAATGAGGCGGGAGACGAATGTTACAACTATGGGGGGTTGTGTCACTTGTCACCAGAAAAGCAGCGCACCTACTGGTTGTCTTGCCTGTCACGAAGGCAAGCATTGAGCGACTAAGTGAGAGTGGGGATGAGGTCGGTATTTGCCAGAGCCGCGAGTTCCGCGATCTTCTCGTGCAGATTGTCGGACCTTACTGGTTTTGACAGATAGGCGTCCATGCCGGCCTCAAGGCACTTGTCGCGGTCTTGCGCGAAACCATGTGCCGTAAGGCCCAGGATGGGCAGGCGCTTTCCCGCCAGTTTTTCGCGCATCCTGATAGCAGCCACTAGCTCGTAACCATCCATCTCCGGCATTTGCACGTCTGTTATCAGAAGATCGAACTCCTCCGTTTCGAGGAATTGCAGAGCTCTACGGCCATTTTCCACAATCGATATAGAGTGCCCACGAGATTGCAGAAGGCGTTCGATTACGATTTGATTCACCTTATTGTCTTCAGCCACCAGGATTCTAAGCTTGCGCTGCGAAGTTTCGGCCGGGTTGGCTTGCAAGCGTGAGTTAAGCGTGGTGAGATCGGTTGACGCGGGTTTTTCATCGCACATTGCCGCTTGAATGGTGAAGTGAAACTGGCTGCCCTCGCCGAGGCGGCTTTCCACCCAGATTTGGCCGCTCATCATCTCAACGAGGCGGCGAGAGATGGCCAAGCCCAAGCCGGTACCCCCGAATTGGCGGGTTGTGGAGGCGTCCACTTGCGAGAAGCGCTCGAATATGATTTGCTTTTTGTCTTCAGGAATACCTGCTCCGGTATCAGAGACCGTGAAATGCAAGACTAATTCTTGCGACTCGTGAGGTGACAGCGTAAGCGAAAGCTTCACCTCTCCCTCATTGGTGAACTTAATAGCGTTGCCAATGAGGTTGAGCAGAATCTGCCGAAGCCGAGTCGGATCGCCGACGATGTGACTGGGCAGATCGGGGGGTAAGTCAAGCACGAACCTGAGGCCTTTGCGCTTGGCCAGTACGTTCACCATGGCTGCGCAATTAGCGAGCACCCTGCGCAGGTCAAAGGACACCGCTTCCAGCTCGAGCTTCCCTGCCTCCAGTTTTGAAAAGTCTAGAACATCGTTCACAATCGCCAAAAGAGATTCGGCGGAAAATTTGATGAGTGAGACGTGCTCAAGCTGCTCACTGTTCAATTCTGTCGCCAACACAAGCTCGGTGAGGCCAATGATGCCGTTCATGGGCGTGCGGATCTCATGGCTGATATTGCTTAAGAACTGGCTCTTGACCCGCGTAGCGCTTTCGGCGGCCTCCTTGGCTTCCTTCAGCTCCGCGGCGGCTTTTTCGCGCTCCGTGATGTCGAGAGAGAGCAATCCAATGAACCGCTGTGAACTCTGCGACGGCAGAGGGAAGCGGAAGGACAGCCACTGTCGTGCTATCCCATCGGGTGTGGGAATGACTTCTTCATACTGCCGCAGTTCACCACAGGAGAGTACTTCGCGATCGTGTTGATCCATCCGGTCAGTGGTCTCCCGGCTGAATAATTTAGTGTCATTGCCTCCGCGTATCTGCTCCAGGCTGCTTTGAAATACCCGGGCAAATGGCTCGTTGACATAAACGTAGCGGCCCGCTTCATCCTTAATCGCGGCAACCAAAGGGCTATTGTCCATGAAGGTGCGATAACGGTCTTCAGCCTGGCGCTTTTCAGCTTGCGAAAGTTGCAGCGAATCAAGCATCCGGTTGATGGCTTCCGCAAAGTGGGTGAGCTCATCGTCTCCTAAGCAAGCTACCCTGGCCGACAGGTCGCCACTTTCGGCGATCTTTGCCACACCTGAATCTAGCGTCGTGAGGCGCGATACCAACAATCTTTCGAAAAGAACTTTAACCACCGCGCCAAAGGCAATGCCCGCAATGGCGAGCGCTGCGGCTAAGTAAAGCAATGTCAACCGTCCCTGCCGATAAACGGTGCGCGGCATCTGCACTTTTAGAATGATGGAAGGTTTGCCGTAGACATCGCGGAAAAGTGCATAACCAGCAATCGTCTCATCGTCCAGAGGGTGCACAAAAAACGACGGTTGTTTGAGCAAATGGTCTCTGGCGAAAGTGAAGTCCGGGGCCAAGCGACTATCGTCTGCTCGCCCCACCGCTAGCGTAAGGTGAGTGTTTCTTTCCAGCCTTTTTAGATCGTCGGTTTTAAGATAAGAGCCCATCAGCAAAACTCCACCTACCGGCCCCTTACTCTCGGAGGTAAGGATGGGCCGAGCGGAAACAAGCATCGGTGCCTGATCAATCAGCATGAAGCCGCTCACTGGCTTACCTGCCAGCGGCGGAGCTAATAGTCCGTCTGTTGTTGAAAAATGCGCTGCTAAGGCGGGAGAAATGCTAATGTCCTTTTCTGTTTTCGGATCGTAGCCTTCGGCTGCTACCACCTTAGCCTTGGGATCGATAAAAACTAATGCTTGATAGTTCTCGCGCGCCAGCGTGCTGGTGGGGCCTGTTCCAAAGTTCGACCGAATGTAGCTGGCCGAAGGGTTGCGCATGAAATGATAGGTATCGTCGAACGCGGCGTTGTCCATGGCAATCTTGTCGAGTTGGGCAAGCTCATTCTGAATCACAATCTCTGCGCGCGCAACGGAGTCGGCCATGCGGGCTTCCTCCAGGTCTGCAAAACGCTGGACCAGAAAGAGCCGTGAAATGGTACAAAGAACCACAATGAGGACGATTGTGGTTGTGGCCAAGGCGATAACCGCTCGACGGCGAACAGTCGTCCGTCGGTATCTGGCGCGAGCAATATCGCCATCCATCGGCGGAGATACTGCACTTCGAAGTTTCGGTAGCCCCAAGTTTGACGCCCGGTCCTAGTCAACGTTCGAGGCCTGTAAGCTGAGATGGCCCTACATATTTATCGGCGGATTTAGGTCGTATCGGTAGATTTGCGCCGTAGCCAAGGTGCGCCGGCGCTGCGTAAAGTGTGCGACTCACAAGTTACACCCCTGCACCTCGCACGCTTATTTCCTTGCCGACGGAGGCTTAGTCTCCGCTGGGTCAATGCCGGCTCCTGGACGCCCTAATTCTAGCCTGGGATGAAAACATGGCTTCTCAGTAGGGCTTGCGGCGAATCGGAGAGCGCAAACCGGGTACATGCACCTGTGGTTTCCCGGCCTACTGGTAAATGTAGTGCCGCGCACCTGCACGGCATCGGTTGGAGCCTGCTTCGCAAGCATGTCCACAGAGCGGTGTCTCGTACAGGTCAGATTTAACGGCTGGGACACAGGAGCACTTCCCCACTTTGCTGTCGGCGATCCGGGAGCTAAGGCAGCGAATATTCGGAGCTTTCTAGGTTCCCGATCGGCAGCGGCCTTCTTGCCCAGGAACGCTCCTCCGATGACTGCAGCCGGCTATTTTGGTTTCTGCAACTTTATCTTGTTCAACTCATCGGCCGTCTGAATCGGTTTGTCTCCGCCCGGAAGATCATTCAACTGCATAATGTAGGAAACAAGATTAATCACATCTTTTTCTGGAATTGAGCCTGGATCTTCCTGCGGCATGGTGCTAATGATCTTGCTATAGAGCGCACGCGCGGGCTTGCCGTTCCAACTTTCCCAGAAGTCGTCGCCTTTGAGCGACGGGCCCCAAGAGCCGCCGGCCGGATCGTGGCATGAAAGGCATTTTTCGCCGAACGTCGCGCTGCCCTGCTTAGCTTGCGCCTTAGAGTAGAGCCCGGGCTCATCGGCGCCCGCAATGAGCGTGACCAAACCGAGGAGCGTGATAGCACTCGAACCTAAACAGCATAGTCGTCGCATTGTCATCTTTTTACCTATGGAAGCGTGAAGGCAACCCAACCTGAACCGTATTTCTTTCCGCCCACCGGCACAACAACATATTGTTTGCCGCCCGATAAGTAGGTAATCGGCCCACCGGTCGCTCCGGCCGGTAGGTCCGTATCCCAGACAACCGCTCCGGTGGCTTTGTCGTAAGCCCGAAGTTTGGATGGCCCAGTTACTCCCGCGCCGCCCATGATGGCATCACTACTCTCGGGCACAAACAAAAGCGTTTTCGTGACCAAGGCTGCGGGACGCCCTGGGCTCCCCAGGGGCGGCAGATTCAAATCCTTAAGCAATGGATGATTGCGAATGCCATCTCCGTTAGCCACTTGCCAGAGTATTTCTCCCTTGTTCATGTCGAGTGCGGTAATTCTTCCGTAGGGAGGCTTGATGAGTGGCAGACCCGCGGGACCAATTCCACGCCGGTAATCCGGCCGCGCCTCGCCAGGCCTATGTTCGTGCGCTTCGCCGAATGCATAATCAATAGTGGCTTTCGGATCGTCAGTCTTCACCATGCCATATACACCGGGTTCTGTCCGCGATACGGCATAATAAACGCCGGTCTCGGGGTCGAACGCGCCGGTATTCCAATTGCCCGCGCCCCAGCCGCCGGGTATCGCCAGCGTGCCTTTCTTGCCGTCCGGGGCATCACTCTTGAGAGACGGTGGGGTGTAGATTGGTCCGAGAACATACTGTTTCGATAACTCGACGGCCTTGGCGTTTAACTCCGGCGTGAAATCGATCAGGTCGGCCTCGGACGATCCTTGCCGGTCAAAGGCCGGAGGTTTTGTTGGGAATGGCTGGGTGGGAGAAGTCCACTCTCCCGGTATGGTCGACTTAGGGACGGGGCGCTCTTCTATCGGCCAAACAGGTTTGCCTGTTCGTCTGTCGAATACATAAAGGAAGCCATTTTTTGAAGCCTGCATCACTGCATGAATCCGTTTGCCCCCCACAGTGATATCTCCCAAAACGGGCGCGGAGGCGATGTCGTATTCCCAAATGTCATGGTGGATCAGCTGGTAGTACCACATCAGCTTGCCGGTCTTGATCTCCAAAGCGACCAATGAGTCGCTGTATAAGTTGATGCCCGGGCGGTGGCCGCCATACCACGAATTAGTGGGTGCGCTGAACGGTATGTAGACGTAACCGAGCTTGGCATCAGCCGTGAGTGGGGCCCAGGCCGCCATATTGCCCACATACTTCCAGGAGTCCAAGCCCCAAGTCTCGTTTCCAGGCTCGCCGGGCTGCGGCAATACATGAAAACTCCACAACAGTTTGCCGGTGCGCGCGTCAAAACCGCGCGCGTCTTCAGGCCTGGCTTCCTTTTGCAGTCCGCCATCGCCGTAGCCGCCTTCGGGGCCGCCGCCGCCGTTGCCGCCCATGATGATGACTCCATTCACCACTAATGGACCGTTCCAGCCGAAATATTTGGCGTGATCCGGCGTGTCCCGTTTGAGTGAAATGCGGCCGTGTTCTCCGAATTCATTCACAACCTCACCGGTTTTGGCGTCAATACAATAGAGGTATTCGCCGCGCACCGAGAATATCCGTTTTTCTTTGCCATCGGCCCAGAAATCCACCGTCCGGTAACTCTCGCCGGCCGCTTCTTTTAGCGTGGCCGGAAATGGTTTCTGTATCCATCTTGTTTTGCCTGTGGCCGGATCGAACGCTTCCACCAAGCCGACGCCGTCAGGCGAAAAAAGCACGTTGCCGATCATGATGGGCGTGCCGCGCAGATAGTTCGAGGGTGTGAGATCGGGAAAATGCTCTTTGTATTCGGCGTCCAAGGATGGCCGCTCCCAAACAAGTTTCAAATCTTTGATGTTGCCCTTATTGATCTGATCGAGAGGCGAGTAACGATCAAGCGTTTTGTCTCCGCCAAAATAAACGGCTTCACCTAATAATGGCTTTTCTTTTGCGCGCAGCGAAGCGATCCCTCCCCACAGCAGCGCCACGCAGATGCAGCCCGTCGAGGCTTTCCTGATTTTTATTCTCATTTCACGCCTCTATGACCGGCGAAGTTTGACGCTTGTCGCGCGCTGTGATATTTTGTGTCATTGCTTTAAGATTTCTTAGTAGCTTTACATGGCACGTTCCCCATGTCAAGATGCAAAGCTTTCCTCGTGCCCATTTGATTCGTCCACGTAGACAAGTTGTCGAATCCTGGGAGCTCCGGCTGTACCACTCCACATTGCCAAATAAGGAGCAACATGACTCGCCTTCGTTCGAGCCGTTTTCCGTGCTTTGCATTCGTGTTTTGTGTTTGTCAGATCTGGGTTGCTTCCCTTTCGGCCCAATCCTCATCGGGGACTATTTCCGGACGCGTTACTGATTCCAGCGGCGGACTGGTTACCGGCGCCCAAGTCGAGCTCAGAAACAAGGAGCAGGGAACCACAACAACGGTGGTCACAAACGATACCGGCTTCTATACCTTTGCCAGTGTTTCCGCGGGACACTATCGAATCACAGTTACTATGCGCGGCTTTAAAGAAGCCCGCGTGGAAGAACTCACCATGAACGTGCAAGGCGACATTTCACAAAGCTTCACTTTGGAGCTAGGTTCCGTTTCCGAGACAGTGAACGTCAACGCCGCCGAAACCCTGGTGAATACGGTCAACTCTACAATGAGCTCCGTGGTTGCCGGCGCACCCATTGAGAATCTCCCCTTAAACGGCCGCGATACCCTGCAACTTGCTCTCACGCAACCCGGCGTCACTCCTTCGCCTCTCGGAGCAGGCCAGTTCGGCGGCTTGGCCAGTATCGGCGGCGGCCGGGATAACGCCGTTACTTATCTCCTCGACGGCGGCACCAATACCTCCGCGACCTATGGCATCCCGGTGGTTGACCCGAATCCCGACACGGTGGGCGAATATCGCATCTTGACGAATAACTACACTGCCGAGTTCGGGCGCAGCGGCGGCGGGGTAGTGAGCGTCATCACCAAATCCGGCACGAACGATCTACATGGTTCGGCCTATGATTATCTGCGTAATGAAGATTTCAACGCCAACAAGTTCTTCAATAATGATTCCGGCCTGCCAACGCCGGTTCTCAAAAGGAACCAATTTGGCGGCACTATTGGCGGGCCGGTATTGATTCCTAAGCTTCTCAACGGCAAGGACAAAGTGTTCTTTTTCTTCGGCTACCAGGGGCAGCGACAGACTCAGACGCAAGTCAATCCCCAGGTGACCACTTACACTCCGGCCGAACTCAACGGAGATTTTTCCAATGCCAGTCCGTCCGTTAATGCGGCGGTGGCCAGTTTCCTCACCGCCAATCCGTATTTTCAAGCCAATCCTCAGCTGGCCGCCGCAGGGGTTATTGATCCCAGCAAAATTAATCCAGTGGCGCAGAGCTACGTCAAGAACGGCTTGATTCCCACCAGCCCGACCGGCATCTTAACGCCCAATGGAAAAGCTACCGACAATCGGGACGAATTCATAGGCAAGCTTGACTTGAATCTCACGTCGAACGATAGGATCAGTTTCACGGCCGTTTCTTTCAACAATCCGCAGGATTATCCATTTGTGACAAGCGGCGCGCCGAACGTGGCCGGCTACCCAGGGAACAATGTCTTTACCAATGAATACGCCACTATTGGCTATACCAAGTCTTTCTCCGCCAATATCATCAACGAATTCCACTTCACCGCGCAACACGATAAGAACAAGCTGAATTTCCCCGCAGCCAGCTTGCCGGGACCCACGCAACTGGGCATCAACATAACTCCCGATTCCACCACCGGTCCCACGCAGATCTTGTTTGACCAGAGCGGCACCGATCTCGGGTTTAATATCAATGGCCCCGCCATCTATGCCGACACAACTTATGTCTATGCGGATACGCTGGCTTGGGTGCATGGCGCACACACGATCAAAATGGGAGGCAGCGCCTCCGTAATCCAGAACAACGCCTGGTTCGCCTTCGCGGTTGATGGCGCTTACGATTTCTATGGCAGTGGCTCAGGCAGCGATCTGGCGGACTTTCTTCTCGGTTTGCCCACTGACTACTTTCAATACCCCAGAGCTAACAGCGCAGTGCGCAGCCAGCAATACGCCACCTTCATCCAAGATGAGTGGAAAGTAAAACCGAATCTGACCTTGTCTCTCGGCCTGCGCTATGAATATTCGACTCCCAAGAGCGATCCGCGTGACCGCAACTATATGATTGTTCCCGGCAAGCAATCGGTGAAATTTCCGAACGCGCCGCTTGGGTTGCTCTTCCCGGGCGATCCGGGCGCTCCTTCAAACGGGGTCAACTTTCCAGACCGCACAAATTTCGCTCCGAGATTTGGCCTCGCCTGGGATCCTACCCACCAAGGGAAAATGAGTATCCGCGCCGGTTTTGGCGTTTTCTATGACGTTCTGTTAGCGCAAGACAATCAAAATCAGAACGGTACGCCGCCATTTTACTCGGCGGCTTATGTTCCTTTCACGACGCCTGCCAGCATCACCGGAACCGTACCTTTCCTCGGAGATCCTTTTGGCTCCACGGGAACTACTAATCCTTTTCCTTCTC